>Ga0210015_1000136_pt1 | contig 75604 bp, 67 predicted proteins | sample CryGeymeta201522_FD_185471 | JGI IMG/M metagenome (GOLD analysis project Ga0210015, IMG submission 185471) | Groundwater microbial communities from Crystal Geyser aquifers in Utah, USA - Crystal Geyser metaG 2015-22 (SPAdes) (version 2) | ecosystem: Environmental > Aquatic > Deep subsurface >...
GTAACTGTATAATACTACCCTGTTTTTTGAGCAAAAATGCCTAAAACTACGCACTTTTTTATTAACTTAACGATGCCCCAAGCCTTGATTTTAATAGCTTTCTGATTTATTCAGCAAACCCTAATTAAATTAAGCCTAGATAATTCCTGAAAATCAATTTGACTAATGTTTAAATCAATAGACCTCTTGAAACATAAAAAGTAAAATCTATTTTAGGATCGAAAACGTTAATTTTTTAACTCATTACTTATTACTCATTACTATACTTCTGTAAGAAGTCTAATTATTACCTCCTATTTTCTTAGCATCACCTATAGTTCACTGAGGCGGTTTGTGGGCATTGCCCACCCTACATTTAAGAGTCATTTTTATAACAGTAAGAATCTTTCAAGAATTATTCATGCTCTGTATATCTAATAGTCTCGTTTTTCTATACAGTTTCTGATCTCATTAAGATCCATATATCTATCTGTTGCGTTTCGTAATTCTCTAGCAATCATGCCATCGGTAGAAACAACAGTAATATGAGTGTTTTTTGACCTTAATAGTTCTATGGCTCTTTCAAAGTCTCCATCACCGCTAAATAAAACCACTCTATCGTATTGGTCAACGGTATTAAACATATCTACTACTATTTCAATATCTAAGTTGGCTTTTTGAGAGAATCTTCCTGAACTATCATCGTAATATTCTTTTAGGATTTTCGTGCGTACGGTATAACCTAGACTAATTAAAGCATCTCGAAAGCCTCTTTGATCTTGAGAATCTTTTAATCCTGTGTACCAAAAAGCATTAATTAACATAAATCCTGATTCTTCTGAAAAATAGTCAATTACTTTTCTAGGATCGAAAAACCAGCCATTTTTTTGTTGTGCATAAAACATATTATTCCCATCAACAAATATAGAAATTCTATCTCTTAATCGATGGGAATTTATTTGATGATTATTATGGTAACTATGATGATTATTGTGATTAATTTCGGTGGTTGATGTGATTATTGTTGTGGAATTAACTTGAAATTCTGGGTTATATTCAGGACGTGGAATAAGTTGTGGTTTCTGATTTAATGGATTATTCTCATTATTCTCTCCATGAAAATTTGTTTCTGTATTAATTTCTGATTTAAGTTCTAAATACTTTTTCCCTAGGCTAAAATTGCCATTATTTAGTTCAAAATTTTCCATATAAATAAGGTTTAATTTAATAATTTAAAAATAAAAATAAAATGCAATATTTTAATATATATATAACTATGATTATATTCTATACTAATTCAATAAAATTAGTCTAATTTTCTTATATAAAAGTTGTTTTTAACTATAATTATTTTTATCATTTCGTAATAAAATATACTGTTAAATTTATACTTATAGATATTATTTTAATCTAGCTATAGCATTCTTACTATGTGAGTTTTTTTTTACAGATGTTAGCTATTAGTTATTCGCTTTCAGTCTTTAATTGTTAGATTACAGATATAGTAAAATTGACAGATTTATTTTTTAATCTTTAATTATTTGCAAATGATTTAAACATTGCTATATTTTCTTACATAAAAGTTTTATCAGCAAAAATAGCATTAGTACAATAATTTAATAGAAGAATTGAAAATTATCTGAAATTTTTATTAATAACTCAAATCGAACAAATAGTTAATTAGTAAGAACACCAATCACTCCAACCTCCAGAATATAATTTACACTGACAAAGATTAATTGTGTTCAATGCCAAAATATCTACACAAGCGGTTACTCCTGAACCACAATAGACTATTATTTCTGGATAATTTTGATATGGTTGCCAAATAGCTTTTAATTCTTCTACTGATTTAAGTTTTCCTTCCTCTGTAGTCATTTCTTGCCAAAAAATGTTTTGAGCAGATGGAATACTCCCAGCTACAGGATCTATGGGTTCGACTTCTCCTCGATAGCGATCGCCACTTCTAGCGTCAATAATAACGGTAGAGTTTGAATTTAGAACTTGTTTAACGTAATCAATATTTACAAGCCAATCTTGTTGTGGTTGAGGAGAAAAATAACCTTGAGAAAGAGTAGGAGTAATATTTGTAACGGGATAATTAAGTTGTTGCCATTGTTGCCAACCGCCATCAAGGACAAAAACTTGATTATGACCTAGATAACGTAAAAGCCACCATAAACGGGCTGAAAAGGCAAAACGAGAGGAATCATAAATAACAACGGTGGTTTGGTTTTGGATAATACCAATTTGTGCTAATTTATCGGCAAAAACTTGATTGTCGGGTAAAGGATGACGACCTCCATGGGGTTGAATAGGACTAGAAAAATCTTGATTTAAGTGAAAATAATAAGCATTTTCAATATGGCTATGATTATATTGTTGATAACCCCAATCACTTTCTGATAAAAGAAAACGACAGTCAATAATTTTAACTTGAGGATTATCGAGATTATCTTTGAGCCATTGTGCCGAGACGGTAGTCTTAGTGTGACCCATTGTTTGTAATAAAAATTAAATAAAAACTAAATATAAAATAAATAAAAATATATTTACATAGTAATGAATTTTAACAGTCAAGAACCCTTTATAGGGAAACTAATCTTGTATTATTACATATCATGAGTAATATTTCTATTGCGTATTACCATCCGTGAGGGATAAAATTATCGGTGAAAGGGAAGTTAGAAGTAAAACGAAGATGATATAAATAAAAAAAGAAATTAAGATTAATACAGACTTCAATTATATTTAGAGTACGATACAAAAAAAGAATCATAAAAGATTTTATCAAGTGTCTAGTGGGCTTTTGACTTGAAAAGATATATATATTAATCTTAAAATATAAAACAGATACATTTGTGTTGTTTTTTCTGTTTTCGTTTATTTAGATTTATTTATAATTCACTCTTTTATTTGTTTCGGTTTAATTTCCTGTTATTATTACACAATAACTTACGATAAGTAAAGAAATATTAAGCAATTTTGTTCACTAATACCCTTTTATCTCAATTAACAACTTCCATTGTACCCCTGAGAGATAATTTTCTTAATTTACTCTCTAGTTGGTGGTGGGAAAAACAAAAGCGTCAAAATATACTCGTTTTTTTCGCTTCGGCTTTTTTAGTTTCTATTCCTGTATTTTTTCAAGCACCTTTGGTAAGGATTTTTCCTTGGCTTAGTCTTCTTTTAACCCTTTTTTGGTTTGGGCTTAGTTTTTACGCTCAACGTCAACCTCACAGCTATCTTTGGGGTGATATTCTCTGGGGTTTTAGTTGGAGTTGGCTTTGTGGTTCAATTTATTGGGGGTGGTTACGGTATAATCCAGCTATTCATATCCCCATTGAAGCCATTGGTTTACCTTTTGCTTTGTGGTGTTTATCAAAAGGTTGGAGTAAGATTGGTAACTATTTTTATCTCGGTTCATTGCTGGGTACTGCCATTACTGACTTATACTTTTATATAGTAGGATTAATCCCCTATTGGCAAGAAATCATGGTTACTAACCCGACTTTAGTTAAACCTATCTTACAAGGGGCTATCGCTCAAGTGCAAACTGTTTGGGGAATTAGTTGGGCTGTACTATTAGCTAATGTTTTACTAGGAATTAGTTTATACGCTTTAGTTAAAAAAGAAACTCACTATATTGCTTTTGCGGGGGCGGTTTTAGCAACTATTTTTACTGATGCTTTATTCTTGATTGTTGCTTATGTGAGCAGTATTTCTGTTTGAGGTATCAATAAAGTTTAGACTCTTTTCGAGGAAAGAAAATTTTTTCTGTATTTTTACGGTTACTTAATAGATAATTTTTGTTGTGATGTCAAATTAAATACAATTTTTCACAAAATATTACGAAAATTTTTACTTTGAAGTTTTTGTTAACAAATAATACTGAATAATTACTTAAACTTCTTAACATAAATTTACAATAAAATCAGTAATTTTAACGAGATAATCTTTTAAAAAGATAGTTAGAGTAATCCTATCACAAGAATAAGTCAATAATGAGTAAAGCAATGAAATTTTGTATTAAGTGTAAAGGTACAGGAAAGATTTTAGAAAAGAGACTGTCTGATTATATCAACTCTTTTGATTACTATCCTGTTTCATGTCCTAATTGTCAACCAGATAGTGAAGGAAAATCCCAATACAATTCTGTTAAAGATAGGTATTTTAGGTAAATAATTAAATAATTAACACAATATTCTCCATTACAGTAATTTGACTAAGATGGAGTATTAAATTGTTACTATAAGTAGTAAAGCATTTAGGGATATATTTTGAAACTAATAACAATAACTAATAATTTTTGCCACCTCTTGTATGAGTGTCTTTTGTCTTTGAGAAAGTAAACATAGGATTAATTTTGCCTACTTAACTATAATCGATTAATGTCCTTATTTGAACCAATAACCACCATCGACAACCCTTTTGTTAATACATAGTTTGGAGGGGGATTAATTATAAATTTATCATCATTACCCACCGCTAAAACATTTAAACCATAATGACTACGCAACTTCACTTCAGCTAAAGTTTTATTGTCAAATTCAGGAGGAATAGATACTTCTACTATGCTATTATCAGGATCTAATTCAAAACGATCAAGGATTCCTGGTTTAGTTAGAGTATAAGCTAATTCGCATCCTGCTTCATGTTCAGGATAAACAACTAAATCAGCGCCCACTTTTTTTAATAATTTACCGTGGGTTTCCGATGATGCTTTAGCAACAATATATTTGACTCCCCCTTCTTTAACATTTAGGGTAGTAACAATGCTTTCTTCTAAATAGTTACCGATGGCGATGATAACGGTATCTAATTCTAAAATTCCTGCTTCTTTTAAGGCACTAAGTTCGGTACAATCAAGACGAATGGCGCTAGTAGCTATTTTATCGGTTAAGGCTTGAGCAACTAATTTCTCATCAACATCCGCACCTAAGACATCATAACCCATGTTATGCAAAGTTTGAGATACGGCTCTGCCAAATCTACCTAAACCGATGACGGCAAATTGACGACTTTCTTTCCTGAGATTATTTAAAAATTTGATGGAAGAAAGATCTAAACTAAATATATTCTTAAATCTTTGATTGCTATTGCTATTGCTATTACTGATATTAGACGTTGATTTATTGTTGATGCCCATAAAATTTTAACCTACTAACAGATTTTCTTCAGGATACTCGATACGACTAGGTTTAGGATCTCCTACAATAGCTGCCATAAATAATAATACTCCTACTCGTCCTAAATACATGGTAAAAACTAATGCTAATTTTGCCAATGTTGATAAACTAGCGGTGATACCTGTAGATAAGCCAACGGTAGCAAAGGCAGAAACTACTTCAAATAAAATATCAAGGAAAGAGAAATCCGGATGAATTAAGGAAATTGTTAGAGTAATTGTTACGACTGTTATCATTGAACCAAAAACTACCGCCATTGCTTTTAAAATTAAAGATACTGGTACTTCTCTTTTATGTAATATTACCGCCTCTTTGCCTCGTAATACAGCTCTAGTGCTATTCATCAAGATGCTTAAAGTCGTAGTTTTTATACCTCCACCAGTACCACTTGGACTTGCACCAATAAACATTAAACCAATAGAAATAAATAAACCAGCAGTCGTCATTTTACTAATATCAATGGAATTGAAACCAGCAGTTCGTGTAGTTACAGATTGAAACCAAGATGCGATAATTCTATCGGATAAAGATAAGGAAGCAAAAGTCTCATTATTATGAAATTCTGTTAGGAAAAATGCGATTGTACCGAATAATAATAAAACAATAGTGGTGGTAATGACAACTTTAAAGTTAAGAGAAAAATCTTGTATGTGTTTTTTATTATTTTTAATTTTCTCTATCACCCAAAAAGAAAATTCAATGATGACTTGATAACCAATACCCCCCAAAATAATTAAACAGGTAATGACTAAATTGACAACCACAGAAGTTTTATAACCCATAAGACTATCTACAAATAGACTAAATCCTGCGTTATTCCAAGCGCTAATAGTATGAAAAATAGCTAACCATAATCCTTGTCTCATACCATAATCATTAGTAAATACGGGAAATAGGAACATTATTGCTATCAATTCCAAGATAAATGTCGTAGCAAAGACTGAGATGACTAAATTGCGACTTCCTTGAAGAAATGGACGATCAAATGATTCGTTTATAGCGATTTTTTGTCTAAAATCAAACTTTTTACCAATTAACAGTATTAAAAAGGTGGTGGTAATCATATAACCTAAGCCACCTATTTGAATCAGAAACAAGATAAATAATTCACCCCAAAAAGAAAAATAAGTACCTGTATCAACTACGATTAAACCTGTTACACATACGGCGGATGTTGAAGTGAATAAGGCAGTAATAAAATCTCCCCATTCTCCTGTTTCTGTAGAAAAAGGCATCATTAATAACACTGTACCTAATAAAATTACAGTAATAAAACCTAGACAAATTGTTCTCGCAATAGTCATATTAATAATTAACAGTTAATAATTGACAATGAAAAAAGGCAAAGGGTAAAAATAAATTAAGCATTTTTTCCTCTTCTCCTCTTCTCCTCTTCTCCTCTTCTCCTCTTCTAATTATTTAAGGCTTGAATAACTGAATCATGAATTAAGCCGTTACTAACTACCACTCCTCGATTATCATTCATTTTACTGGCAGTAGCAAAATCAAGGGGTTTTCCATACATATCAGTAACTTTTCCTCCAGCTTCTTCCACGACAATGGCCCCAGCAGCGTGATCCCAAATGTTCTCTCTATAATTCGGATATTTAGGGGAAGGTAATCTCAAATATAAAGCGGCTTCTCCTGCTGCGACAATACCATATTTGGCTTGGGAATCTACTCTCACTGAATCAGTGGTTATACCTACTTTTTTGGCGATCGCATTTTGTTGAATTTGATCACCGTGATTGGCTTCAACGCTTTCTACAAAACGAAAACGACTAATATCATCATTACTAACTACCTGTAATTTGGTTATGTCACCACCAGATAGAGACATTTTATAACTACCTTCTCCTTTAACAGCGACAAAAATAAATCCAGTATCACCATTATCTAAGGTTAACGCAGGACAACCTAAAATACCTAATTTTACCTCTCTATCTTCAATTAAAGCCAAAGCAACGGCATATTGATCTTGACGTAAAAACCCTTTTGTGCCATCAATAGGATCTAAAGTCCAAAAACGATGACTAACAGTACCATTACCATAATCTATCCAATCTAAAACCTGATCAACTTTAGCAGAAGGGATAATTTCTTGTACATAAGTAGTTATTTTTTTGATGGTATCTTGAGAAGTTTCTTGTCGTAACTCCTTGGAATCTTCCTCCCCAACGATGGGAGTATCGGGGAAAACTTCTTTTAATACTTTACAAATTATAGCTTGAGAACCAAAATCAGCAACAGTAACAGGACTTTTATCTTGTTTTTCCAAAGCTGGAGGAATGTCTTTGCGCACTTGTTGACATAATTTAGCTGCCTTCATTACCGCAGAAATAGCCGTTTCTTTTTCTAATTGATAAGCCATAGATTTTTATAATTGATGAATAATACTTCATTATCAATGATTAACCAATTTTTGACTATAGCCATAGAGAAATATTTAGTTTTTTGCTAAATTATGATTATGGACTTACAAACATCTTCAAATATTTATGCTTAATAAAAATCTTAGAATCTTATCTATAAATTAATCAAATAAGAGCCAACCTTTTATAGTATAATTATTATGGTTATTCGTCAAATATTGGTATAGTAAAATCATTTATTAAGTGAAAAATTTTTTTTGATTCATTATCTTGATAAAATTTTGATAATTAATTCTTGGTTTAATTAATGTTTTTATATTAACTCACGGAAAAATTTATTTATTAAGTCATCATTAAATATGAATTATATTTTACTATTTTCAGTTATTATAGTTTTTCTTATATTAATAAACTTTATTTTTATTGTTCAGATTAATAAATTTAGAAAAATTAACTCTAATTTAATTACTGAAAAAAATACTTATAAACATTATCTATCAAATTTTCAAGAGAAAGAGTATCAAACTATAAATGAAAATAAGTATAACGTAGCTTTATTAAAAGCTCAAAATGTCATGATTAATTCTCTTGATATACAAAATATTTATCAGGAAATAACGAAAATAGTTAGTGAAACATTAAATATTCAGTTTAGCTATTTATTAGAATTTATTTCCGATGAAAAAAAAATGATTTTAAGGGGTGGAAAAGGATGGAAAGAGAATGAAATTAATAATTATGAAATTAACGAATTAAGCTATGAATTAATAGAATATTTAAAAACAGATGATGATTTATTAATTGATAATCAAAAATTGTTAAATCTGAAGATAAATTCACTAATAATCAACAGAAAAGAGTCTTCTCAATCTGAAATTAATTTTAAAATAATTAATCCTCTGAATAATCAAATAAAAGCTATCTTAGGATTTATATTAGAAGAAAATAATAATTTTAATACTCAAGAAATACAGTTTATAGAATCGATATTAAAACTAATAGAAGAAAGTATCAAAAAAACATCCCAACTAGAGAAATTAAGTATTTTAGAAAGAAGTATCGATAGCAGTACAAATGGCTTAATAATTACGGATGCGAGAAAAGGTAATATTATTATTTATGTAAATACTAAATTTGAAAAAATTACAGGATATTCTAGTAAAGAAGTATTAGGAAAAAATTGTCGGTTTTTACAAGGAGAAATGACAGATAAAAAAGAAATTGATAAGTTAAGACAAGCTATTGCACAAAAATATGAAACTAGAGTTATTTTATCTAATTATCGTAAAAATGGTGAGTTATTTTGGAATGAAATTTACATTTCTCCTATTTATAATAACAAAGGAGAAGTTACCCATTTTTTAGGCATACAAAATGATATTACAGAAAAGCATATTGCCCAAGAAAATTTATTAAAGAAAACTCAAGAATTAGAATCTTTTAATAATCAATTAAGTTGGATAAATGAACTTAATAATATTAATTATGATAATATTTATAATCCTCTTAACTATTATTTAGAAAAAATTAGTCCTATTCTAAATCTTAATTTGGCTATAATTACGGAGGTTTTTCCCGATGATTATAATGTTATTGCATCCTATAATAATTTACCAGATTTTAATATATCATGGGAAGATAACTATTTAATCAACTCATTAAATAAAGCAATATTTATTGAAGGTAAAACAACTTATCATAACAAATTTAATAATAATACTCAATTAAATCAATTATTAAATCAACCATTATTTTTAGATTCTAATATTAATTGTTATATAGGTAGTCCTATTTTTATTAATGAAAATATTTATGGAGTTATTCACTTTTTTAGTATTAAAGAATTAGAATGTAACTCTATTTATCAAGATACAGTAATTCAATTTATTAATCAAGCTATAGCAAGAATTATTTTAAAAGAAGAAACAGACTTAGAAAAACAACAAATTAATATTGCCTTACAAGAAAGTCAAGAAAGACTAAATAATATGCTTTTTTCTTTAGAAGATGTTATTTGGTCAATTCATCCCCATACATTACAATTAATTTATATAAATCCTGCGGCGGAGGTATTATTTAATTGTCCATTATCTAATTTTTTCCAAAAAAGAGCATATTGGTTAGAATTAGTACATCCACAACAAAAGCAACAAATTAAAGAAATTTATTCTAACTTATTGAATATTTCATTATTAGGAGATAACCAGAAATCTCACGATATAGACTATCGAATATTATTAGCCAATGGAGAAGAAAAATATATCAGAGATAGAGCGCATATTATTTATAATGAAGAAGGAAAAATAGTTAGAATTGATGGAATCATTACTGATATTACCAAGAAAACGAAAATTCAAAAAGCCTTAGAAAAGAGTGAAGAAGAGTTTCGCCTAATTTTTGAACTTGCACCTATTGGTATGATGATTACTAATTTAGAAGGAAATATTATCCAAGTAAATCATTCTTTGTTTGAACTTTTACAATATCCTTTATCAGATATAATTAACCAAAAAGAAACCTCAATTTTTCATCCTGATGATCGAGAAAAATGTGAACTATTTAAACAAAAAATTATTACAGAATATTTAGATCAAGACAGTCAAAAAATAAGGTTTTTAGCTAATAATGGTTCAGTAGTTTATACCATTGTTAACGTTACAGCTTTAAGAAATAATCGAGGAGAAATAATCCAATTTATTCAACAAATTATCGATATTTCTGAGTTAAAATTCATGGAAGAACAAATTTTTTATGATGCTTTTCATGATAAATTAACAGGCTTACCAAATCGTTTTCTTTTAATAGATAGATTAAAACAATTTTTAAACAGAAATAATAATTATCATCAAAACTCCTGTGCAATTTTCGTAATTGATGCTGATAATTTTCAAACAATTAATGATAGTTTAGGGCATAAAATCGGGGATGAATTATTAATCTTAATAACCGAGAAAATAGTAAATTGTGTAAGTATAAATGATACTGTAGCCAGAATTAGCGGAGATGAATTTATTGTCTTTTTACCCGATATAATCTCAGAAGAAGAAACCTATAAAATTGCCACCAATATTCTTAACTCTTGTAAATTTAATACCATTCTTCATGGTTATTCTGTATTTTGTTCTGTTAGTATCGGTATTACGTTTAGCTCATTTGGTTATGTAAAATCCGAAGAAATGATTAGAGACGCTGATTTAGCCATGTATCAAGCTAAAGAAAGTGGTAGAAATTGTTACCGTGTATTTAACCCTACCATGCACAAAGATTTAGTCAAAAGATTAAGTTTAGAATCTGACTTGAGAAAAGCCTTAGAAAATGAAGAATTAGAATTATATTATCAACCTATAATAGACTTAAAAACAGGAATTATAGCAGGATTTGAAGCCTTAATACGTTGGATTAGTCCGATTCATGGCTTTATTTCACCAGTAGAATTTATTCCCATTGCTGAAGAAACAGGATTAATTATTTCTTTAGGAAAGTGGATTTTAGACACCGCCGCAAAACAAATTAAAGAATGGGAAAATAAATATCCTCAATTAAAGTTATTTACTGCGGTTAATGTATCGAGTAAACAATTACTTAATCTCAATTTTTTAGCAGAATTAGACGATATTTTAGCCACCACAAAAGTTAATCCTTATCTATTAAAAATCGAAATTACCGAAACAATTTTAATGAACAATTATGATCATGCCAAGGAAATTTTAGATCAAATTCAAGAACGTAATTTAAAAATTTCTTTAGACGATTTCGGTACAGGATATTCTTCTTTAAGTTATCTTCATCGTCTGCCTTTTAACACCCTTAAAATTGATCGCGCTTTTATTCAACCATTAATTCATGTGGATCAAAAACATCCTATTGTAGAAGCTATCGTTACCTTAGCGCATAATCTTTCCCTCGATGTGGTAGCAGAAGGCGTAGAAACAACAGTACAAGAGCAAATTTTAACCAATATTAACTGTAATTATGGACAAGGATATTTATATTCAAAACCCGTCAACGCCAAAACTGCCACGGAATTTATTGAAAAAGAGTTAGAAAAATATAATTGTCAATCTACCGTTTCATAATCTCCCGTAATAGTCTCATCTTTATCATAATCAAAATCAAAATCGTTAGGGTCTTCCGAAATTTGACTTAAACCGCTTAAAATCTCATCTTCAATACTCTTAAACTCATCATCACTATCTAAACTTTCATAAAGAGTACCTTGTTCTTCTTCATCAAAACTATTAACAATAGTAGGTTCTTGAGTTGATTGATAGGCTTGAGCGCCAATATTAACTATCATATTACGAAAATCACTCATTAATTGTTCTACTTGTGTAACAGGAATTAACGGCGATTCGATGGCTTCTTCAACTTTACGCTTATTTACCTCTATTTTATTTTTCAAATCAGAATTAATTAGATGAGGATTTTTTTCTAAAGTCAACTCATAACTATACATCAAACTATCTAATTGTTTTTTGATTTCTACCAGTTGAACTCGACGACGATCTTCATTAACAAATCTTTCCGCTTCCTGCTTCATGGTATCAATTTCCGAAGAACTTAAAGCACCAGTGTTACTAATAAGAATACTTTGTTCTTGACCAGTACCTTTATCCCTAGCAGATACTTTTAAAATACCATCCACATCAATATCAAAAGAAACCTCAATTTGAGGAATACCTCTAGGCGCTGGTGGAATACCCGTTAACAAAAACTTCCCTAAACTTTTATTATCTTTTACCATTGACCTTTCACCCTGCAACACATGAACTTCCACAGAATTTTGTCCATCAATAGCCGTAGAAAATACTTGAGTGCGACTGGTGGGAATAGTTGTATTTCTATCAATTACTTTTGTGAAAACTTCTCCTAAAGTCTCTAATCCTAAAGATAAAGGAGTTACATCTAAAAGCAGTAAATTACGCACTTCTCCTCCTAAAACCCCACCCTGTACAGCCGCCCCTAAAGCCACCGCTTCATCGGGATTAATAGAGCGATCAATAGGGATACTTTTACCGAAATATTCTTCTATTTTTTCCGAAATAGCGGGAGTACGAGTCGATCCACCTACCAAAACAATACGATTAATTTGTTCACGACGTAACTCAGAATCCTTTAAAGCCTGTTCCATAGGAGGAACAATCTCAGCTACTAAGTCCTGAATTAATTCCTCTAATTGTGGTCGAGATAACTCTAATTCCAGATGTTTCGGACCACTCTCATCCGCCGTAATAAAAGGTAAATTGATGGAAGTTTCTGACAAATTTGATAATTCTATTTTTGCCTTTTCCGCTGCTTCTCGCAAACGTTGAACTGCCATTTTATCTGAACGTAAATCAATGCCTTCCTGTTGTTTAAATTTATTGATCAACCAATCAACAATCACCGCATCAAAATCATCTCCTCCTAGTTGATTATTCCCAGAAGTTGAAACTACTTCAAAAATACCATTCCCTAGTTGTAACAAAGAAACATCAAAAGTTCCACCACCTAAATCGAAAACTAATACATATTGATCTTCTTCTTGTTTATCTAATCCATAAGCTAAAGCCGCCGCCGTTGGTTCATTGATAATCCGCATTACCTCTAAACCAGCGATGACTCCTGCATCTTTCGTTGCTTGTCTTTGAGCATCCGTAAAATAAGCTGGAACGGTGATCACTGCCTGAGTAACGGTTTCACCGAGAAAAGTCTCCGCATCATTTTTTAACTTCTGTAAAATCATCGAAGAAATTTCTTGGGGGGTATAACTTTTACCCTGAATATCCACCGATACCGTAGAGTCTTTTCCTTGAATGCAGTTATAAGTAACTCTAGTTCTATCTTGTTGAGTTTCTTCCCATCTACGTCCGATAAAACGTTTAATACTGTAAATAGTATTTTCCGCATTTGTCACCGCTTGTCTTTTAGCTAATTGACCAACTAACCGTTGATTACCCTTGCCAAAACCAACAATACTCGGAGTTGTTCTTGATCCTTCTTGATTAGTGATGACAATGGGTTTACCGCCTTCTAAAACGGCAACGCAACTATTGGTTGTGCCTAAATCTATTCCGATGACTTTTCCCATAGCTAAAAGTGATGACGATTTACTTTATGATTGAACTTAATTTGTGATCTCATTATACCCAGAACTCAAAGCTGAGTATCTATATTTTTAGCTTTGTTTTACTTCAGAGATATTTTCATCGGTATCCATGAACTCTGTTTCCGATTCTTCCTCTGATGGAGCGGCTACTTTTACCATAGCATGACGTAATACTATGTCATTAAGAAGATACCCTCTAACTAATTGTTCAATAACTGTACCTTCAGGATATTCCTTAGTAGGTTCTCTCAACATTGCTTCATGATAATTGGGATCAAAAAGTTCTCCTTCAGGGCGCATAGCTGATACACCGATTTTTTTCAAACTATCCACAAAGGTTTTATAAACTCCTTGATAACTCTTATGAATAGTCATTTCACCATCATTAGCTGGTTTTATTTGAGTTCTAGCCCGTTCAAAATTATCAACTACTGGCAGTAATTCATTAATAGTTTTTTTCTTAATTATTTGCTCTAACTCTTCTTTTTCTTTACTGGTGCGACGACGGAAATTCTCAAAATCAGCCGTTAATCTGAGAAACTGATCTTTAAAGTCTTTAGTTTGGGTTTTTTGTGTTTCTAACTGTGTTTTTAAGGAAGCAATTTCCTCTTCTAAAGAAGTAAGTTGAGTTTGAGTAACTTCATCTATTACATTATTGTCAGAAGCGGTGTTTTGGGCTTCACCTTCTGGAGAGTCTTCTTTCATTATGTTTTGATTAGACTCATCAACAGTTTGAGCTGATTCAAAATCCGTTTCCAATACTGTGGAATCATCCTCGTTGGTAGCTTCGGGAGTTGACAAAAATTCTTCATTATTCACAATATCTGTTTCTTTTTCTAAATCAGGGTAGTTGTCTGTTTCACTCATCATAACTGCAATATTTTTTTATACTTAAATGATACTGAATAAAAAAAAACTATTTTCTCAAAATCAATATCATTAATATATTTTACTAGAATTGGGACAAGTTTAACAAAATTAATGAGATCTTGAAAATTTCTTCATTATGATAATATATAAGAATCAAAAAGAATCTATTTCGTCTTTACTTTTCACTAATATGAACAATCTCAAGATAACTTTATCTATATTCTTGATCATTATAAGTAATTTAACTTAGTCATGAATTAGGGTAATTTTTATCTAGGACTATTTTCAATGTATATAAATTGCAAAATTAATCATCAAAATCTTATTAATAATAAAATTATCTTGATTTTTTTATAGTTAAATTTTCTTTTACACAAACTATAATTTACTAATATTTAAAATCTCAAACCTTATACTTATCTAAATAATTAACTCCAATAATCATCAAATTTTATTCCTTGTCAAAGTAACTTAATATTTTCCATAAAATCATGACTCAAACACCTATTTCTTCTTCTAATCAAAAACAGGAAAAACTAAAAACTGCCTTAGTAAGTCCTGATTATTTTAACCCTTTTGGTAATAAATTAATTCAATCTGGTTATATCGATAAAGATCAATTAAAAAATGCTTTAGTAGAAGTTAGAAAATCCAGAAAACCACTGGTAAAAGTGTTAGAACAAATGACTCAAAGAGCTTTATCTCCTGAGTTAGTTAGACAATATAAACAACATTATCTTTTTGAATTAAAAATTTTATATGGTGTTGACTGTGTTGATCCTGAATCAGAAGAGATTGCCTCGGAACAAATGACTGATTTAATTGAATCAGTGGTGGGAATTCAAATTTGTCGTCGTCATAAACTTCTGCCTTTACACAGAATCAATGAAGATCCCCCTATGGTAGTTATTGCCATGATTAATCCTGATGATTTACAGGCATTAGATGATGTCAAAAAAATATTACGAACTAAAGGATTGGGATTACAGAGAATTGTTATTACGGAAGAAGATTATGATAAATTATTACAAAAATATTATCAAGAACAAAAAGAAAGACAAAAATTAAAAGAAGCTAAAGACAAGATAAAAGAGTTAGAGAGATTAGGAGATGTTAGTGACATTGTTGATGATTTAGCTAGTAGTGGTTTAGACGAAGCAGATGGAGAAGGGGGAGACGATTTAGCTTCCGATAGTGAAGCAAACCAAGCACCTATCATTGAATTAGTTAACAAAATTTTAATTAAAGCCATACAAGAGGGAGCATCTGATATTCATATCGAACCTCAAGAAGAAAATTTCCGAGTCCGTTTGCGTAAAGATGGAGTTTTGCGACAATATTTTACTTTGCCCAAACATATTATTGCGGCAGTAACAGCTCGTTTCAAAATTATGGGAGAATTGGATATTTCTGAACGTCGTTTACCTCAAGATGGCAAGATTCGTCGCAAATTTCAAGGACGTACTGTAGATTTTCGCATGAATACTCTACCTAGTCGTTACGGTGAAAAAGTCTGTTTACGAATTCTTGATAACTCTGCTACTCAGTTAGGTTTAAACTTCCTTATCAGTGACGAAGAAACTTTAGCTAAAGTTAGAGATATTGCTAGTCGTCCTTTTGGTTTAATTTTAGTTACAGGGCCGACAGGATCTGGTAAGTCCACAAGTTTATACTCTGTTTTAGCAGAAAGAAATGAACCGGGAGTTAATATTAGTACGGCTGAAGATCCTATCGAATATGCTTTACCCGGTATTACTCAAGTACAGGTAATTCGAGAAAAAGGCATGAACTTTGCTTCTATTCTACGGGCATTTATGCGTCAAGATCCAGATATTATTCTGGTGGGTGAAACCAGAGACGCTGAAACCGCTAAAACAGCTATCGAAGCGGCTTTAACAGGACACTTAGTCTTAACTACTTTACACACTAACGATGCTGCTGGGGCCATCGCTCGTTTAGATGAAATGGGAGTTGAACCCTTTATGATTTCGGGTGCATTATTAGGAGTTTTAGCACAACGTTTAATGCGTCGAGTTTGTAGTGAATGTAAAGAAGCCTATAATCCCACTAGAGAAGAATTAGCCCGTTATGGACTATTAGCAGCTAATGAAGAATCAGTGACTTTTTATCGTGCCAAAAGTTTAAAAGGAGAAGAGTTACAAGCAGCGGCGGCTAACGGTACAGTTTGCATGAAGTGCGGTGGTACTGGTTATAAAGGCAGAGTTGGGGTATATGAATTTATGGTTATGAGTGAAAGGTTAGAAAAGCTCATCAACCAAGGTGCAACTACTGATATGATCAAAGAAGCTGCAGTAGAAGAAGGCATGACAACTATTTTGGCTTATAGTCTTAATTTAGTACGTCAAGGACACACAACCTTAGAAGAAGTGGAAAGGGTAACATTTACTGACTCAGGTTTAGAAGCTGAATTAAAAGCAAAACGGAAAACATCTTTAGTGTGTAGTAATTGTGATGCTGAACTAGAACAACAATGGTTAGATTGTCCTTATTGTATGACGCCCCGTTTTAGCTAACTTTTAGACATAACAGGAGAAGATATTTTTATTAATTTCTGATTATCAATTGAGTTATATTGAAATTAAGTTTTAGATTGCGGAGTATGAAGTTATGGAAATAATGATCGAAGATTTGATGGAACAATTGGTGGAGTTAGGCGGTTCGGATATGCACATTCAAGCTGGTGCGCCTATCTATTTCCGTATTAGTGGTAAACTTACTCCCATCGGTGATGAACCTCTTAATCCTCAAGAATGTCAAAAACTGATTTTCAGTATGTTAAATAATACTCAAAGAAAAACTCTCGAACAAGAATGGGAGTTAGATTGTTCTTATGGTGTTAAAGGTTTAGCTCGATTTAGAGTTAATGTTTATAAAGAAAGAGGTTGTTATGCTGCTTGTTTACGGGCTTTATCCTCTAAAATTCCTAACTATGATCAATTAGGATTACCTGATATTATCAAAGAAATGACTGATCGCCCTAGAGGTTTAATTCTGGTTACAGGACAAACAGGCTCTGGTAAAACTACAACTTTGGCGGCCATGTTAGATTTAATTAATCGTACCCGTGCTGAACATATTTTAACGGTAGAAGATCCCATTGAATATGTTTTCCCGAACATTAATAGCTTATTTCATCAACGACAAAAAGGAGAAGATACTAAAACTTTTGGTAATGCTTTAAAAGCTGCTTTGCGAGAAGATCCTGATATTATTCTAGTGGGTGAAATGCGAGATTTGGAAACTATTTCTCTTGCTATTAGTGCTGCAGAAACAGGACACCTTGTTTTCGGTACTCTTCATACTAGCTCCGCTGCTGGTACTATTGATCGTATTATTGATGTATTTCCTGCTGCCGAACAAGCTCAAATTCGAGCCATGTTGTCTAACTCTTTATTAGCCGTCTTTGCCCAAACTTTAGCTAAAAAGAAAAATCCCAAACCGGGTGAATTTGGTCGTGCTATGGCTCAAGAAATTATGATTATTACCCCAGCCATCGCCAACTTAATTCGAGAAGCAAAAGCACCACAAATTTATTCAGCCATTCAAACAGGGGGTAAATTAGGAATGCAAACCATGGAACAAGCCTTAGCTGGGTATGTCAAAACAGGTACAATTAGTTTAGAAGAGGGATTAGCAAAAAGTGGTAAACCTGACGAATTAAAACGTCTATTAGCTGGTAGTGGTATGGATGGTAATGTGGCAACAACGACAAGGAAAAGATAGGTGGAGAATTTAGAATCTAGGATTGACTTTTAATTCTTAATTCCTAATTCCCCGTTTCCTTTTGAATTCCTAATTCCCAATTTCTAATTCCTAATTTCTAATTCCTAATTAAATATATGGCTACTTTTATTGTTCAAGTTAAAGATAGATCTGGTAACATTCTTGAAGAAAGAGTGGTTGCAGATACTCAAGAAGAAGCAAAAAGAATCCTGAAAAAAAGATTTTCTTCCATCGGTAAAATCAAAAAAGCAGGAATAGAATTCGACATGGCTAGTATTGAAGCTGCCATGAGTAAAGTTACGGTGAAAGATAAAGCGATTTTTTCCCGTCAATTTGCTGTGTTGGTTAATGCTGGGGTGGCTATTGTTCGGACTCTGTCTGTATTAGCCGAACAGTCAGGAAACCCTAAGTTTAAAAAAGCCTTAATGGCTATTAGTACTGACGTACAACAAGGTACAAATCTTTCCGAAGCTATGGCGAAACATCCTGAGTGTTTTGATCAACTTTATGTAAGTATGGTAGAAGCTGGGGAAACAGGGGGGGTTTTAGATGAGGTAATGAATCGTCTAGCGAAATTATTAGAAGATGTTGCTCGTTTACAAAACCAAGTCAAATCCGCTATGGCTTACCCTGTTACGGTAGGAATTTTTGCTGTATTAGCTTTTTTAGGAATGACTATTTTTCTGATTCCTGTATTTGCTGGTATTTTTGAGGGTTTAGGGGCAGAATTACCTGCTTTAACTCAATTTATGGTGGACTTAAGCGGATTTTTAAGAAGTCCGAAGGTTGTTTTACCTATTTTTGGTTTTATGGGCGCTGTTTTTGGTTTTAAACAATACTATAAAACTCCCATGGGGCGAATTCAAATCGATACATTAGCTTTAAAAGCACCTATTTTTGGTGACTTAAATGAAAAAAGTTCTGTGGCTCGTTTTTGTCGAGTTTTCGGTACTTTAACTCGTTCTGGTGTACCTATTTTACAATGTTTGGATATTGTTCAAGAAACTATTTCTAATAAAGTTATTTCTAATGCCGTTGGTGCAGCTAAAGATGCCATTCTCGAAGGAGGAATGTTAAGTGTGGCCATCGCCGAGAAAAAAGTTTTTCCCACCATGGCAATTCAAATGATGATGATTGGGGAAGAAACAGGGGAATTAGATTCTATGATGATGAAAGTAGCTGACTTTTATGAAGATGAAGTAGAACAAGCCGTCAAAGCCTTAACTAGCGTAATTGAACCGATTATGATGGTTGGTATTGCGGGGATGGTAGGGACAATTCTATTATCAATGTACCTTCCTATGTTTGCAATTTTCGATCAATTAGGATAAAAAAATCATCACAATCAAATAGTTGACAGTTGATTATAATTTTTGCCTATTAAAACGTATTTAAGTTAATCAAAATCATGAGTATAAAGCAATCAGATTATGAAACGGTATTAGCCGATTATAGCAATCGAGAGGGTATTGTTTCTTTATTGGGGCAATATCGTCAATATTTGGAAATGATCCCAAGTATGAGACGACCTAGTGACAGTGTGATTGCGATACCTTTACCTTTAGCCAAAGTGCAAAATTTAAGAACTTTAGAAGGGGATAACTTAAGTCAAATGTGCTTAAATGAAGTTACTCCTATTCCTTGTGATATTGCTGTGTTAATGTGTGATCCTGAATGGAAAATAAAAATGGGTGTAGAAATACTAATTTTTATCCATCGCCCAGAAGAAGATTTTTCGGATTTACTGCGACGTTGGCGACAATCACAAATTTATCTTCATAAAGAATATGAATGGATTATGCCTCATGAGCAAGAACATATGTTTAGTAACATAGCGGATAAAATTCATCCATTATTTATTGTTTTTCCTGAAACTCCTGAAAGAATCAAAAAAGGATTATCTGGCACTTCTCTTCCATATTTAGAGTATATTCGGGAAGAAGTTAAAAACGATAATAGTTTAAATTCCTATGTTCATGGTTAAATTAAAAAATCTTAAAATATGTCTAATTTAGATTCACAAACAACTATTAATAACTTAGCATCAGAATATTGTCAAAAAGGAAATCCTACAGGATGGTTTGAAGAAATTTACTCTCAAGCAAATCAAAACCCTGCAAATATACCTTGGGTAAATTTAAGTCCAAATCCTTATTTAACTAAATGGTTAAGTCAATATTCAGGAATGACATCTAATGCTTTAGTGGTAGGATGTGGTTTAGGAGATGATGCAGAAATTTTACAACAAACTGGTTTTAATGTCACCGCTTTTGATGTTTCCACTACAGCCATTAATTGGTGTAAAAAACGATTTCCCAACTCAGAAGTTAATTATCTGACTGCGGATTTATTTAATTTACCGAGTGCTTGGCAAAATCAATTTAATTTAGTCTGGGAATGTCGTACTATTCAGGCTTTACCCCTTGATGTTCGAGAAAAAGTCATCCAAGCAATTTCTTCTATGGTTAAACCTTTAGGTACTTTATTAGTAGTGACTCATTCTCGTGACAATGAAGTTACTTCCCCCATAGGTCCTCCTTGGCCATTAAATGATTTAGAATTAAACTTATTTTCCAAATATGGGTTAACAGAAAATAAACGCACTTTATCTTATTCAAATAAGGGTACAGAAATTTTAAATCTTAAATACTTGAAAAACTAGAGATTTTATCTTGATAATTATTACTACAAATTGATTGATTTTCTGATAATAGACTCCAAAATTTGATCATTTCTTCCGCTAATAATTTATATTGAAAATGATGAAAAAAATGTTCACCAGTAGGACATTGCCATAAATAATCTTCTGGTTTTAAATGACATTGCCATCTTTCCATTTCTTCCCAACACACAATCTGATCATTTTTACTACCACAAATCATCAAGGGTTGAGAAATTGTACCCATGGGCAAATTAAATCTTTGATAAAGAGAATGAGGTGATAAAGAATATAATAATGCTCTTTCTAGGAGTTTAACAAAGGCTTTTTGATAATAAGGATTTTGATAACCGAATAAATGTTTTGCTAATCTGGCGAGGATAACTTCTTTACTACAAGACAGATTACTGCGCATCATATAGTAATAACTAACCCAATCAAAAGCAGGATTAACACCTACTCCTAAAATTGACAAAGATTTTACTTTTTCAGGATATTTGTGAGCATACCATAAACCGAGTAACCCACAAGTACTATGACCAACTAAATGCACAGGTTTATTGATTAAAGATAAATAATCATCGAGTAGTTTTATGGCTACATCAAGGGATGTACCTTCATCTTCATTTTGTTGATATTCCCAATGAGCAATATTTACAAAGTTTGATAAATATTTGATGATAGGTAAATTAAAACGGAGTAAATAACGGTTTGTGTTTAACCAAATTATCTCAGGATTTTTGAACATACTTCTCAATTAATAATGACTAAATAAAAAGTATCAGCAAGAAAAAAGCCTTGCTTAATACATAGTAACCGATTCTTATTGATAATATTTATCAAGTAGTTATTATTAATATAACTAATTTTAAAAGTTATTGCAATTAATTATCATTAATTTTTTGATTATGCAGTGTATTTTAGTTTTTGATGTGTAGATTTTATTTGCCTTTAACCTTTGGTAATAAAAGGTTTTAATCCCTTGCTTACATACAATTAATTTTGTCTGAGTACTTGATAAGGGCTATTATAGGGCGTTTCTACCCATACATCTGAAAGTTATACCAGCCTGAGTTTTTAAAAGTGTATCCGTTAACCACACTACCGATTGAGGTTTTATCGGTTGATTACTACAAAGACGATTTTGGTTAATTTTGGCTAAATTACGGTAAATAAAATGCTCTGCTTGGTAAATATCGGTGTTTTTATCGGTTATATCCGCTTTTAAAGGAATTTGCTCAATAATGTTATCTATATCTTCTTTGGAATTGGTAAAGATAATCGAATTTGATAAACTAATGGGGTTAATGTCTGGATTAGTGGGGTTAACCTGAAAGGAAAAGGGTACAATATAAACTCGATCACCTTTGGTTAAACTATCCTGTAAAATTTGTTTTAACCTGACTTTTCCTTCATCATCATGACTAACACTTTCGGTTAAATCTACGGCAAAAACTACATTTCTACCACCACTGAATTTAGATACTAATTCTAAACCTAATTGTTTATTTTTTGATAAGGATTCACCAATAGTAATTTCTTCACAATTTTTAGCCACTTTTTCACCTGATATTTATTAATAATAGATAATTAAACATAAACAAAGAATAAATTTTTTTTAGTATTTATTTATTTTATTTACTGAAAATTATCTTTTTTATTATTATTTAGATTACTGTATTTTTTCTTGAATTTGAGGCTCATATAATTCTACATAATTCCAGTAATTAGCAAAAACTGACTCAATATAACCTTTGGTTTCTGGGAAAGGGATATTTTCCACAAACTCGTCAAAATCATCAAGGGGATAACGTTTTAACCAATTAGCCACATTACCTGGACCAGCATTATAACTAGCTACAGCAAGTAAGGAATTGCCATTATAAGTTTCATGAGTATGATTCAAATACCATGTACCCATTTTTATATTATCATTAGGATCAGTGAGAGAATATTTTTCTAGTTTTATTTGTGGTGCAATCCATTTCCCTGTGTCTGGCATAATTTGCATCAATCCCGTAGCACCGACAGGAGATTTAATTTCTTTCTCAAATCTTGATTCTTGACGAATTAAAGACACTACTAAAAACGGATTTAATTTTCTTTCTGTTGACCATTTTACGATTAAATCTTCATAATGAAAAGGGAATAAACCATGCCAATATTCAGGGCTATTTCTTAATATTTGCCATTCTTGATAATCTTCGGTGTTATCTCGACGATTTTTTAATTCCCAAATAGTATTAATTCCTTGTAAATTTTCCCCTTGAATTTGTTTTATTAATCCTTGAATAAATTGCTCTGATACTGTTATTTCTTGTTTATTACCGATTTCTCCTCTAAATAAGTCAATAGCTTCCTGATTTTCTCCTATTAAAAACAACTCTTTAAACATATTAGAACCAGCAGGAGGAATTGGTCTAGTTTGAGGAGTTACCACTTTTAATGGTAAACTGCGAATGGTGGTAAAATCCCCAACATCCTTGCCTAATCTTACAGCAGATCTCCAAGCATAATACGAGTGAGGATATTTTTGTAAAACAAATTGAAAAGCCTTCGCCGATTCTTCTTTTTGCCCTAATTTTTCTGCCCATTTACCAACCCAGAAACCAGCTTTTGGTGCGACATCACTATCAGGATTATTGACGCTGATTTGTTGCGCCCATTGCCACGCAGAAACAAGGTTATTACTTCTGGCAAATTCTTGTGCTACTTGCCAACGATAATCCCCAGCCTCATCAGAGTTAGGAAATTGTTGCAAAAGTTGATTTCTGACTTGAGTTGCTTCGGGAAATCTACCCAATAACGTTAAGATAGTGGCTTTTTGGCTTAAGGCTTTAGGCGCTTCTTTAGGGAATCGTTTATCTACTTTATTTAGATAAGATATAGCTTCATCCCCTTGATTTAAACTAGCAAGTCTTCTTAATCCTAAACCAGTGTCGGGTGCATCAGGAAATTGATTGACTAATTTGAGATAAAAACTTTTTGCCTCGGTTTTTTTATTTGAGACTTGATAACCTCTAGCAATACGATATAAATTTTCAGGGGTAGATGTAGCTTTTTCATAGGCTTTAGATGCTTGTAAATAATTCCCATTTTGCCAATAATTATTAGCGATAATTTCCCATTCTGATGGTTGTAATTCTTTGCTAAATTCTTTTACTAATCTATCTAAAATTGGTTTTGTTTGTGGTGATAAATCATAGGTTGCCAATAAGAATAATAAGTTTTTTTGTTTAGGGTTTTTTTCTAATAATTTACGAGCAATTTCATGGGTACGAGGATATTGAGGAAACCTATTGATAGCTTCTTGCCAATAGTTAGGTTCATAATTACCAAGTTTATAATAGGCTTCTGCTGCTACTAATTCAGTGGGAAATTCTGTGACTAATTGTTGCCAAATTTCCTGTGCTTTTTCCGTGTCATTTGTTAACTCGTAAGCCCTTCCTCTTCTTAATAATATATAAGGGGTTAAAACTGGGTATTCTTTCTCTAATTTTTTTAAAAAATCTAACGCTTTTGCACCGTCAAAATCACTTCTTAATATATCCGATGCTAATAAAAATCTTGCTCTACTTCTGTCTAAAGATGGTTTCTCAACTCCAGCGATAGCTTCTAAAGCTGTTTGACGTTGTTTTGGAGGAATATCTGCTAAGGGTAAAACCTCCGAAGGTGCATCAAGTCGATATTCTGTCTTTTCTACCGTGGGAGAAATAACTACATCCCCTAAAAGAGTTACTAGCTTGGGAGTTAAAATTGTCGCTCCTGCTATTCCAGCAATAATTAAAGCTACAGTAGATATAGATACTCGATTCTTACTTTTTTTTGTTTTCATCTATTTATTTGTCGTTAGGCTTAACATTGTAAATAGTATTATAGCTGATGACCAGTTAACTTCACTAAAATATCTTCTAAATTTGACGGTCTTATCATCATACCAGTTTTGTCCTCAATGCCGATGATATAGTTATTCTTCTTCTATGGATGGGAAATCATACTTAAAACCCTCTCCCATTTGTTTGACTAAAATTCCTTCCTCATATTTGTGTCTAAACTCTGATAATGTCACTAATTCCATCAATTTTTCTTTATCAATAATTCCGATGCGATCGCACATAAATTCTACTTCTTTCATAGTGTGTGATAATTAACATTTTAATAGTAGTAGATTTTCCTGTACTATTTGGTAGGAATAAACCGAAAATTTCTCTTTTTTTAAGATCAAAAGATAAATCATTAACTACAGGAACTTAATTATAAATTTTGGATACTTTATCTAGTCTAACGGTCATAGTTAAGAAAATTTTTAAGGGTAATAATTTATTTAATTAATATAACCTATAATATCATAATTTAAAGATCAATATAATATTTTATCTATTGTTATTATTAAATAATATAAATCAATTTTAGGAAAGTCATTAAATATTTTAAGTCAAATAGTAAAAGATATAAAGTATATTATTTGTCTATATATAAATTTAATAATAATGAAAGATGAATCAAAATATTGTTAATATTTATTATACTCATAAAAATAATAAAAAAGAATTTATATTCATAAATCTGTGTAAAATAGATTTGTTGTCAAATAATGCTTAAAATTTCTGAAAACTTTAGTTATAGCTATGAAAAATCAAAATTATTTAAACTTTAACTTACTAAAATATTTAGCCATTTTCCAATAACTTGAAGATTTCAAGAGAAAAAAGACAATGATCTGGTAAATTATTAACTAGAAAAAATATTACTGAGAATCTCTTAATAATTGCATTGTAGATTACATAAAAAAACTTATTTAAAATTAAGATATTATATAAAAACATTAAAGTAAATTCTACTAAATATATGGAACAATTTTTTTTTACAATTCCTAAAAGTCCTATTGTAACTTTTACTATTCTTCTACTTATAATTGTAACTATTCCACCAATTTTTGAAAAAATAAAATTACCCGGATTAGTTGGTTTATTAGTAGCAGGAGTTGTTTTTGGTGGTGAAGGTTTAGGATTATTAGATCACGACAACGAATCGATGAAACTGTTAGCGGATATTGGTAAAATTTATTTGATGTTTGTCGCAGGTTTAGAAATTGATTTGGAGGATTTTCGCAAGAGTAAAAATCGTTCTTTAACCTTTGGTTTTTGTACCTTTATTGTGCCTTTAATTATGGGTACATTAGTCGGTTTAGCTTTTAATATGGGTGTCAATGCTTCCATTTTATTAGGTTCTTTATTAGCATCTCACACTCTTTTAGGTTATCCCATTGTTAATCGTTTGGGCGTAGTAACCAATGAAGCTATTGTGATTACCATTGGAGCAACTATCTTTACTGATATAGCGGCATTATTAGTGTTAGCTATTTGTATCTCTATTCATGGAGGAGAATTTACCTTAAGCACTTTAATTATTCAATTAGCCAGTTTAGGAATTTATTGTGCTATTGTTTTATATGGTTTCGACAAAGCGGGAAAAGAGTATTTTCGGCGCACAGGAGATGAAGAAAGTAATCAATTTTTATTTGTTTTATTAGCTGTTTTTCTCGCTTCCGTTGGTGCTCAATTTATTAATGTTGATAAAATTGTTGGTGCATTCTTAGCAGGTTTAGCCGTTAATGATGTGGTAGGAAAAGGGCCAGTTAAAGAAAAAATCGAATTTGTTGGTAGTACTTTATTTATACCTTGTTTTTTCGTTTCCATTGGTCTTCTTCTTCAAGTATCTAGTTTTATGACCACTTTGAGCCAAGATTTTCTCTTAACTACCGCCATTGTAAGTAGTTTATTTATTGCTAAATTTATCGCTGCCTTAATTCCTAAACTTATTTATAGATACAGTTGGGATCAATGCTTCACTATGTGGTCATTATCCTTACCTCAAGTAGCTGCCACTTTAGCCGCAACTTTAGCAGGAGTTAACGCTGGTTTATTATCGGAATCAGTATTTAATGCTGTTATCGTGATGATGTTAATAACCTCCGTAGCAGGACCAATTTTAACGGGTAAATTTGCACGGAATTTATTTCAACCTAAAATTGATATTAGCTTAATCGATTCTTCAGAATTTTTTGACGATGAATCCAAAGATAACCAGATAAATATACCTTACAAAATTATTGTCCCTGTCTCCAATCCTAATACAGAAAAATCTCTCATGGAAATTGGCTCAATCTTAGCTCGTCACGAATCAGGTTTAGTCATGCCTTTATCCGTTGCCAAAGCTCATGTTCACATGGATGAACCAGAGTTAAAAATTGCCTTAGCTAATAGTAACAAATTAATGGCAAGAGCTTTGCGTTATAGTCAAGAATTTAAAGTATCTGTTCAACCTATTATTCGCATTGATGATGATCTCACCGAAGCCATTACCCGTAGTGCAAAAGAAAATCAAGCTAATCTCATTGTGATGGGATGGAGTCCTAATGTCACTATTCAAGCTCGTTTATTTGGAAATTTAATTGATAATGTATTTTGGTCATCTCATTGTCCTGTAGCCGTAGTAAAATTATTAGAAGATCCCCTTAATATCAGCAAAATATTAGTTCCCATTAAAAATTTAGATCAAAAAACCCTTAATACCATTCATTTCGCTTCTATTTTCGCGCAAAGTAATCAAGGGAGTCTAACATTACTTCATGTTCATGAACGCAAAATTAGCCGACAGCAAATAGATATTTTTGAATCTACAGTTAATGTTGCTGTTAAAGAAATAGCCGCAAAAATTCCCACTACTATTAAAATACTCCGTTACCCTGATCCAGCTCAAGCAATTATTCATACCGCCAATAAATATGACTTTGATTTAGTTATTTTACGATCTATACGTCGTCGTACCGCAGGAGGATTAGCTGTTAGCGATGTTACTACACAAGTAATCAAAAATTTAGGACGCTCTCTTATTATTTTCGGTGAACCAAACTAAAAAAAAATCTTGTCAAAATATATTTTGATGTGATATAATACGTTGTAGGCAATAATTTTCTACTCAAATTTGCTTACAGTTAGTGTTGAAAATAAAGCGTTGATCACGAGGCTTATTGAAAAATGAGAGAAAAACCTCTTTTCTCGTGAAAGCTTAACCAAATAATTAATCAACAGTCAATATCACAGTATTAGTAATATTAAAAAAGTTTATGGTTCATAAGCAAGTACTTCATCCTATGGTGAAATTGCAACAAAAAGTATCTTCTCTTGTAAATTCTCAAATTATTCTACCTAACGATAACATCGGTAAAATTGCCTTATTATTTGGGGATGAATGGAAATTTCTTAAATCAGAATTGTTAGCCTTTGGCTTTTCCATGCAAGACCCCGTCAGTGACATAATTGTAGTGGAAGACTGGGACGAAGAATAATAGATAATGAACAATTAATAATTAAAAAGTTAAAGTAATTAATTATTAACTGTTCACTTATGGCATTATTGCTGATAAGAAGGAAATAAATCTCTAGGAAAATCCTCCGCACTTAAACAGGTTTCCATCGCTTGAATGGGATCTTTTACTTCAGGAGTACGAGATAAAGCGATCACACATTCAGAATGTCTAGCAGGTAAAAGACTAGCTTGACAAGTATTTAATGCCATAATGACGGGGGACACTTTAGCGGTTGAATTATTTTTCCCATCTTCAGTAGCAAATTGATTTATGGGAGATTCAGCCATCGCTTCCGTTTCTTTTTTCTCAATTTTAGCTGAGGAGGCTGGAATTAAAATACTATTACGATTAATATTTACCACACAATTACCCATATCTAAAGGTCGTCTTACTTGATAACAACTTTTAAGGGCATCAATGGCTTTAATATCCGTATTAGTACTAATATTGCGAACACAAGTGGATAATTCCCTAGGTACTAAAGCATCTGCACAACCAGTTTGTGCTTGTTTCACTTCTACTCCAGAGGAGGTTAATTCTTGAAGACAAACATCAAATTGATTATTAGCTTTGACACTATGGGGAAAAACAAACGTAAATAGAGAAGGGGTAACCAAAATAAAGGTTGTTAATTTAAAAATTTTTTTCATAAGAGAAATTTGCATAAAAACTATATCTCAAATCATAGCCCCTAAATCCCCAATGGTGGGGACTTTTTTCACCCAAACTTTTGGGTTAGGGAGCAAAATTAGTATTCTGGCACGGAAGAATCTACTTCTTTACTCCAAGCGGCAATACCACCTTTAACGTTAATGCCTTCGATGCCTGATTGTTTTAGAATTTGTAAGGCTTTTGCCGAACGTCCACCTAGTTTACAATGAGCGATCAACCGTGATTTTCCTTCCATTAATTCTTTAACTTTTGCAACTCCGTCACCGTCTTCAATATCAGGTAAAGGAATCAATACAGAGTCAGGAATTTTGGCTATTTGATATTCGTTAGGGTTACGCACATCAATTAAAACATAGTCATCAGCGTCACTATCTAAAAGGGTTTTAAGTTCAGTTACAGTCATTTCCTGCAATTCACTTTCACTTTTAGCTGCTTGGGCTTGTGCTTGGGGAATACCGCAAAATTGCTCATAATCAACTAATTTTTCAATGATAGGACGTATAGGATTAGGACGTAATTTTAATTCACGGAATTTCATTTCCCATGCGTTAAATAACAACAAACGTCCACTTAAGGTATTTTTTGCACCTAAAATAATTTTAATGGTTTCAGTAGCTTGGATTGTGCCAATGATCCCCGAAAGTACCCCTAAAACTCCACCTTCAGCACAAGAAGGTACCATTCCAGGTGGTGGTGGTTCTGGATATAAGTCACGATAATTCGGGCCACCTTCATAGTTAAAAACCGTTGCTTGTCCTTCAAAACGGAATATCGAACCGTAAACATTAGGTTTATTGGACAATACACAAGCATCATTCACTAGGTAACGAGTAGGGAAATTGTCTGTACCATCAATGACTATATCATAAGGTGCAATGATGTCTAGGGCGTTTTCTGAACTTAACCGAGTTTCGTATAAATCCACTTGGCAAGAGGGATTTATCTCTAAAATTCGGTATTTGGCAGATTCAATCTTTGGTTTACCTACCCAAGATGTACCATGAATAATTTGTCGTTGTAAGTTGGAAGTATCAACCACATCAAAGTCCACAATACCAATTCTACCGATACCAGAGGCGGCTAAATAGAGAATCAGAGGTGAACCTAATCCCCCCGTCCCGATGCAGAGTACACTCGCTGCTTTAATACGTTTTTGCCCTTCTAAGCCGACTTCAGGCAAAATTATATGTCTAGCATAGCGTTCATACTCATCTTTATTAAGTTCTATGGCTTCTAAATTAGGATTGAGCATTTTATCTTTATATTTGCCAGAAATTAATTTCTGTTTTATTCTTTAGACTAAGCAATTATATCACTTTGATAACTTCTAATTACTTCTGTTGATGGTTCTATTTTACCTATGTTAACTACTCACACTGAATCCAAGAAAACCTAAATTCGGTATAAAATTTCGGTGGTGTAAAGGGTAAAGGGATTAAAATTGATTTTTTGACTTTTGCTTATCCACTTATTTTTGATCTGATGTAAAGATCTCAGTTTGAGGGTATTAAACTCATGACGAAAGTTACGGATGCTCTATGAGAAGTTAATGTAAGATAAAAAGTACTATTAATTTTGATTAGGAAAATATCAATTCAACTTAATACATTGGACAATCTGATAATTGGAATAAGTGTAATTTTTGAATTTGTGTATTCATTAAAGATAAAAATATTAAATAAATAAAAACAAAATGGATCTTGCTAATTTTAGGGAAGAATATACTCTCAATGGTTTAAGACGAGAACAACTCAATGTAGATCCTTATCAACAATTTGAATTGTGGTTTCAACAAGCCTGTAATGCAAACTTACCAGAACCAAATGCCATGAGTTTAGCAACGGTTTCAAGTGCGGGTGAACCTATACAAAGAATTGTACTTTTAAAATATTTTGATAGTCAAGGATTTGTTTTTTTCACCAATTATGAAAGTAAAAAAGCTCGTCATATTGAAGAAAATAGTCAAGTATGTTTGTTATTTTTCTGGATTGGCTTACAGCGTCAAGTGCAAATAAGAGGAAATGCCGTCAAAATTTCTCAAGGTGAATCTTTAAAATATTTTATCACTCGTCCTAGGGGTAGTCAAATTGGAGCATGGTGTTCACAACAAAGTAGTATTGTTACTTCAAGGACAATATTGGAACTAAAGTTTGAGGAAATTAAACAAAAATTTCATAATCAAGAAATTCCATTACCTTCTTCTTGGGGCGGTTACCGAGTTATACCTTCAAGTTTTGAGTTTTGGCAAGGTAGAGAAAATAGACTTCATGATAGATTTCTTTATTCTCGGGTACAAGGTGAATCTGAGTGGGAAATTCAACGATTAGCTCCTTAATGTTACAATATTTTACATTTTTTTGAAAAAGTCCTATTATAAATATTTTTGTTTATTGTTAGTAGTAAAATTTCACCAATAGAAGTAATTAGTAAAGTTTAATCAAACAAATTAAATTATGAGTAAAATTGTATTAATAACTGGTTCAGCAGGGTTAATCGGTTCAGAATCGGTAAAATACTTTGCAGGGTTAGGTTTTGATGTGTTAGGCATTGACAATAATATGCGTCAAGTCTTCTTCGGGGAAGATGCTTCTACAGAGTGGAATAAAAATTATCTATTAAGTGTTTACAAAAAAAACTACACGCATTTTGACGTGGATATTAGGGATAGAACTTCGATAGAGCTTATCTTTGAAAAATATAGTAGTGATATAAGCCTCATTATCCACACGGCAGCTCAACCTTCCCACGATTGGGCGGTAAATGATCCCCATACTGATTTTACCGTCAACGCCAATGGTACACTAACCTTATTGGAAAGTACCCGCAAATATTGCCCCCAAGCCGTTTTTATCTTTTGCTCTACCAATAAAGTTTACGGCGATCGCCCTAATTATTTACCCCTTCAAGAAGAAGAATTGCGATGGGAAATCGACTCTCATCATCCCTATTTTAAGGGCATTGATGAAACTATGAGTATTGATCAAACGAAACATTCTCTCTTTGGTGCTTCTAAGGTGGCGGCAGATGTATTAGTACAAGAGTATGGACGCTATTTCGAGATGAAAACCGCTTGTTTTAGGGGAGGTTGCTTAACAGGTCCAAATCACTCTGGCACTAAGTTACACGGCTTTTTATCCTATCTGATGAAATGTGCCATAACGGGCAATCATTATGAGGTTTATGGTTACAAGGGTAAACAGGTTCGGGATAATATCCACAGTTACGACTTGGTTAATGCCTTTTATCATTTTTATCAAAATCCCCGTATTGCTGAGGTTTATAACATCGGTGGCAGTCGTTTTAGTAATTGTTCTATGGTAGAGGCGATCGCACTTTGTGAGGAGATTACGGGGAAAAAGATGAATTGGAGTTATAGCGAAACCAACCGTATTGGCGATCATATCTGGTGGATTAGCGATGTAAGTAAGTTTCAAAGTCACTATCCTGATTGGCAGTTTAAATATACCGTTAAGGATATTCTACAGGAAATTTACACCAATAACCTCCATAGATGGTAGCCCTCACCCCACCCCCACAGGAGAAAGGCAACTTTGTAGGGCGATGCACTGCCCACCAATCGGGACATTTTTTTACTTAATACCATTTTCACTTAATACTAATAAACTCAATTAAATATGACTAATAAAGAAGAAAAATACAAGTTATATAGTTATTTCACCAGTTCTGAAAAAACATCTATTAAAAAGATTATTTTTTTAGTATTTCTCATTATTTTTATTACCTTATTCAGCTATTATCTTTCAACCGTGAGAAATTTTGCTAATTTATATAATTATGTTTATTCAGAGTGGTTGGTTAATTATGCTGGAGGATTTGTTCGCAGGGGATTAACAGGAAGTGTTATTTTCTGGTTAAGAGAAAACCTTAATTTAACTAATGCTAAAACGTTTTTTATGGTAATTTATTCTTTTTATCTAATATTTTTTGTTTGGTCAATAATTTATTTAATTAAAGTTAATAAATCATTAAAGGTATTAACAATAGAAACTATTTTAATTTTTTTATTTTTACCCTGTTTAATTTTATTTCCTATCAATTCTCTTGGTGGTTTAGGTAGAAAAGAATATTTATTTTTTTTCGGACTGCTAATAAATTTATGGCTAGTTTCTCAAACAGTTAACTCTCTATATTTATCTGATATAAATAAAGCAAAACAAGAATTAAATCGAAAAACTATCGATAAATACTGCTATCAATTATTTATTTTTTACAATTTATTTTCTATTCCTACGGCTTTGAGTCATGAAGCAATATTATTTTTAGTTTTGCCTTTAAATATATTAATAACTTTTACTTTGTTAAGGTTAAATAATTCATCAATACAAGTCGTCAAAAATACTTTATTAATTTATTCTCCTACTATTTTAGTTTGCTTAATTTCTATGATTTTTAAAGGAAATGAAGAAATAGCTATGTCAATTTGTCAATCGTGGCAAAAATCTAATCTATTTCTTGATTGTCAAGAATTACCTGAAGTTTTATCTTATTATACTTATTCTACTTTTGAAGCTATAAAAGCAACTTTTAAGCTAAATATTTTACATGATAATGGTTTAAGATTTTTAAGTTGGATAACTGCATTTTTTTTAAGTACAATTATTCTAATGAGAGCGTCAGAGATTACTATTAGTAAGACGGTAGAAGAAGAAAATAGAAGATTATATATTAAGAATGAAAGTTTATCTTTTTCACCTCAAGAAGTATCTATTAATTTTAGTTTTAAGTATTTTTTTCTTCCTTTTCTTGCTTCTTTTATTCTCTATATAATTGCCTTTGATTGGGGGAGATGGTTTATGATTATTTCCATAACTTATGCCATCTGTTTATTAACTCCTATTCTTATAAAATTAGAGATTTATAGTTATCAAAAAAATCAAGATTTATTCAAAATAATAGCACCTATTTATCATATTTACTCTAAGATAATCTCTTATTTTCAGAATAATTTTAACATAAAAAGATATTATTTAATCTATTTTATTTTACTTATTTATACCTTATTTTTTATTAGGATACCTATCTGGTCTATTAATTTATTTGATTTATCTGGTGGTTTTATTCCTATACATTTTTACACAATTTTTGGCTCATGAAATAATGTTATTTAGTTAAGAATTTTTATTATGAATAACAACATATTATCGGGAAAAGTAGTTAAATTTTTGTTAGGAGGTGGTGTGGCTACCGCCATCAATTTACTGCTTATCTTCCTACTCATCGAAAAACTAGGTTTTGATACCCCATTTTTACGCAATGTTGCTAATATAATTTCCATCGAACTTTCTCTTATTGCTAGTTTCTTTATCTATCGTATTTGGGTATGGCGTGGCGGTAATTGGAATTGGTTTAACGTACTTTTCAAACAACTTCCTCTCTATCATGTATCTGCAGGAACGGCGATCGTGGTACGGGTGTTCTTTGTATTTCCTTTATTGGATTTTTGGGGAGTTAGTTACAGCGTAAATACGGTTTTTGGGGCGTTAATCAGTGCTTCCCTCAATTTTATCATTAGCGATCGCTTTGTCTTCACCAGTAGCAAAAATCAGGGCAAGGAAGCATATTTTCCTGAAGCCTTAACCCCTGCTTTATTGCCTGATAGCTCCCCTACTCGCCCCCTTGCCCCCAAGTTTGGGGAAATTCGCCCCCCTGCCCCCAAGTCTGGGGAAATTCGCCCCCCTGCCCCCAAGTCTGGGGGAGTTGAAAGAGAAGTCCCCATAATTGGGGATTTAGGGGCAAAAATTAACTTGTTTTCGTTGGTAATTCCTGCCCACAATGAAGAAGATTGCATCGTCAACACTATCCATAATATCAGTGAGCATCTCGATCAAGCCTCCATCAACTATGAAATTTTGGTAGTCAATGACAATAGTAAGGATAAGACGGAAAACCTTTTACAAGAATTGCATGAGGAGAATCCGAGAGTACATTACATCAATAATTACTATCCCAATGGCTTCGGTTTTGCCGTTCGCTGTGGTTTAGAAAATTTCAATGGAGATGCGGTTGCCATCGTCATGGCGGATAATTCCGATAGTCCAGAAAATATGATTGATTACTATAATAAAATGCAGGAGGGCTATGATTGCGTTTTCGGTTCGAGATTTATCAAAGGAGGCAAAGTCATTAATTATCCTTTTTATAAACTAATTATTAACCGCATGGCAAACCTGTTTATTTCCGTGCTGTTTGGCTTGAATTTTAATGACACTACCAACGCCTTTAAAATGTATCGCAAAGAGGTGATTGAGGGAATTTCGCCCTTACTATCCCATCATTTTAACCTTACCGTAGAACTTCCTTTAAAGTCGATTGTGCGAGGTTATAGTTATGCAATTATACCTATTACATGGAGAAATCGATCGGCAGGAGTATCCAAATTAAAGTTAAAAGAAATGGGTAGTAGATACCTTTTTATTGTGCTTTATACATTGCTAGAAAAACATCTTTCAAGGGGCGATTATCAGCGAAAAGAAACACCAATTAAAGTTAAATCTTCGGATTAAGTTTATAAATTTGTATATTATAAAATAATAAATAATTTGGAGAAGAAAAAATGCAAACAATTAGTTTTAAAACTTATATAAGAGAAGACGGTATTTTACAAATATCTTTACCTGAACATCTCAAAAATACAGATTTAGAAATAACTTTAGTTTATCAACCGATTTTAGCATCTAAAAATAAAAAAAATGATCTTTCAACAGGATGGGCAAAAGGATTTTTTGAAGAAGTAATTGGCGGTTGGGAAGGAGAAGAATTAGTCCGAGAAAAACAGCTTCAACTATCAATTAATAACTAAAATTATGAGAGTTTTATTAAAGAGTAAACAGGATATTTTTCTGCAATTACAGACACATCAAAAGACATTAGAGAATTATGGTGTAAAGCGATGCGGGTTGTTTGGTTCGTTTCAAAGGGGAGAAGCCACAGAAAACAGCGATATTGATTTATTAGTGGAATTTAAGTCTGAGTTGAAAACCTTTATGAATTTTATGGATTTATGCTTTTTTCTTGAGGATTTATTTGAACGTAAGGTGGACGTTTTAACTCCTGAATCCTTGAGTCCATATCTTCGGGATATAATTTTAGGGGAGGTAGAATATGTCTCTTTCCGTTAAAGTTTATTTGTGTCATATAGCAGACGAAATTGATTATTTATTAGACTTATCCGCAGGTTTAGAAAAAGATAGCTTTTTAGAAGATAAAACCTTAAAAAGATCTTTTGTGCGTAGTTTAGAAATTATTGGAGAGGCAACCAAAAAGTTACCCAATGATTTTAGAAAAGACTATTCTCACATTCCCTGGAAACAAATGGCAGGAATGAGAGATAAGTTAATTCATGAGTATTTTGGAGTAGATTATGATCTGGTATGGAATGTAATTATTTATCAAATTCCCTTATTACATCAGCAGATTCAAGACATACTAAATCGAGAAAAATAGCTTATTAATTTAAGATAATATTTCAAGACTAGAAAATCAAACTATATTTTAAAATAAAATTAACTATTTAATACCAACTAAAATTATGAACAATAATCTTATCAATCAACAAGAATATTATTTACAACAACTTTATAATAATCGTTTCGATCCACAACAAAGAAAAGCAAAATTATTACTCTGGAAAACCCTGATTAAAGACTTTTTACAAACATACATTAACCCTAATGGTAGTGTGTTAGACATTGGGGGGGGTACGGAGAGTTTATTAATAATATTAAGGCTAAAGAAAAGTTTTTAATCGATCTTAATCCCGATGCCAAATTATTCGCTGATGATAACGTCACCGTGTTAAATATGAATATTTTAGACTTAAATGATCCCGAAAAATTTAACCGTAAATTCGATCATATTTTTGTGTCTAATTTCTTTGAGCATTTACGCAATAAAGAAGAATTAGTCTCTATTTTAGCAGTCTGTTATCAACTATTAAATCCAGGAGGTTCACTATTAATTATTCAACCTAATTTTAAATATTGTTATAAAGAATATTATGATTTTATCGATCATCAATTACCCATAACTCACCTATCTTTACAGGAAATTTTAAGCACGATTGGCTTTAAAATAGAAGTCTTAATTCCTCGATTTTTACCTTATTCTACTAAAGGAAATCCAAGTTCACCTTTACTTTTATCTCTTTACTTAAAATTACCAATATTTTGGAATCTTTTAGGTAGTCAAATGTTCATTAAAGCGGTTAAATAAATGTTATGGCAAAAAAAATTTTAATCACAGGTGGTGCAGGATTTGTCGGAAGTGCCTTAGCATTAGGTTTAGGTCAAAAATATCCTGATTGGCAAATTACAGCCCTAGATAATCTTAAGAGGCGTGGTTCTGAGCTTAATTTGCCCCGACTTAAAGAAGCAAATATTAACTTTATTCACGGAGATGTGCGCAACCTTGCAGATTTAGACGCAAGTTTATTACAACCAGATTTGATTTTAGAATGTTCTGCTGAACCTTCCGTCTTAGCAGGGTATAATTCCCCTAAATATGTGTTAGAAACGAATTTAATTGGTACTATAAATTGTTTAGAGTTAGCAAGACAAACGAAGTCAGATTTTATCTTTCTTTCTACAAGCAGAGTTTATCCGATTTTTTATCTCAATAATCTGAATTTTACGGAAGAAAAAACACACTTTCAATTAAAGGAAAAACAAACTATTATCGGTGCTTCTAAATATGGTATTGCAGAGAATTTTCCCTTAGATAAAGCTAGATCACTTTATGGTACAACTAAGTTAGCTTCTGAGTTATTAATTGCTGAATATGCTGATAGTTACGGTATTCGTACTTTAATTAATCGTTGTGGAGTCTTGACAGGACCTTGGCAAATGGGTAAAGTAGATCAAGGGGTATTTGCATTATGGATGGCTTATCATTACTTTAAAAAACCTTTAAAATATATTGGTTATGGTGGCAAAGGTAAGCAAGTTAGAGATTTTCTACACATTGAAGATTTATTAAATTTAATTGATTTACAAATTAATAAATTAGATCAATTTCAAGGAGAAACTTTTAATGTTGGAGGAGGAATCGATAATAGTTTATCTCTTTTAGAAACTACTAAAATTTGTGAGGAAATAACAGGTAATTCCATCAATATTGAGCCAGTAAAAGAAAATCGTCAAGGTGATGTACCTATTTTTATCACCGATAGTCGTAAGATAAGAGAAAAAATAAATTGGCAACCGCAAAAGGATGCTAAAAATACCCTAACAGATATTTATCAATGGATTAAAGAAAATGAGTCTATGGTTAAGAGTATTTTAATCCGTTGAAAATTTACTTGAATTTAGGGCTAATTTAGCAGACTCTAATTGTTATTCACAACCTAAACTATCTCTAGTCGCTATTCCTGTTACAGGATTAACCCCTTTTGCTTTTTCACACATCAAATTTAGTTGGTAACGATCAATAACAGCATCAGAAAAATCCGCACCTTCTATATTAGTATCATAAAATCGGGTACGAGTAGCAATGGCTTCGACAAAAATAGCATTTCGTAAGTCAGATAAATCAAAAGTAACACGATCAATTAATGCACCCGTGAAGTTAACACCTCGTAAATTAGCGTTAAGTAAAATTCCTTCTGTCATAATGGCGTTGGTTAAGTTGGAATTTTCAAAAGAGGCATTTCTTAAATTAGTAGCAGCAAATACTGAACCTGTCAAGTCTCGATTAGAAAAATCTTCTCCTTCTAATTCAGCATGAGTAAAATTAAGTATTTCTGCATTCACAGGTTGAGGTGTTAATAAGATTAACAAAAAAGCTAGAAATAAAAGTAAAAAACCGTAAAATATACGCCCAAAAATTGTTGATAAAGTAGAATTAATCATAGTTTTTTCTCTATAAAAATTATTAAAAGTTAAACTTTGATAAGGATAAATCAAAGGGTACAATAAATTAGCTAAGTTATTAATCATAATTTATTTAATTGGTTTACTTTATTCTTATGTTAATTGTAACTAAAATCGTCAATTTAGAAACAGAAAGAGCAAAAATTTTTTCTCAGATTAAGGTGGGTTTTGTACCTACTATGGGTGCATTACATTTGGGTCATGAAAGTTTAATTAAACAAGCCGTAACGGAAAATGATTATGTGATAGTCAGTATTTTTGTTAATCCTTTACAATTCGCTATGGATGAAGATTTAGACAAATATCCAAGGCAATTAGAGAAAGATAAAGAAATATGTGAAAAATTAGGGGTTAATCTCTTATTTATCCCCTCTGAGATAGAAATGAATACTCTTAGTCAAGAAATGACTTTAATTATACCTCCTGTTTCAATGATGTCAGTGTTATGTGGTAAATATCGAAAAGGACATTTTCAAGGAGTTGCAACCATTGTGACAAAATTCTTTAATTTAGTTAAACCAAATATGGCTTATTTTGGGCAAAAAGATGCACAACAAGTGGCAATCATCAAAAAAATTGTTAATGATCTTAATATGGCTGTTAAGATCAAATCTTGTGATATTATTCGAGAAGAATCAGGATTAGCTTTAAGTTCAAGAAATCAATATTTAACTTTAGAAGAAAAACAAGAAGCGACATTATTATTTAAAAGTTTAATGTTAGCAAAAAAGAGTTTCTTAAAAGGAGAAAATAATCCTAAAAATTTAATTAAAATTATCGAAAGTCAATTTAAAAATCATCCTATTTTAACTTTACAATATATAGAAATAGTTGATCCTGAAACATTACAAACCTTGACAAAAATAACTAATTCTGCTTTAATGGCGATCGCTGCCTATTGTGGTAATACTCGTTTAATAGATAATCTAATTTTAACTGTGAAAAAACCAATTATAGCCATAGATGGACCGGCTGGAGCAGGAAAATCTACCGTTAGTCGCCGTTTAGCCCATGAATTAGGCTTTTTATACCTTGATACAGGTGCGATGTATCGTGCCATTACTTGGTTAGTCATGGAAAATCAGATTAATATTACTGATGAGAAAGCCATCGCTAAGTTATTAGAATTAGCCAAAATTGAATTATTACCAAATTCTGATTTAAAAATTCCTGTCACCGTTAAAGTCAATGATATAGAAGTAACTCAAGCAATTCGCACAACAGCAGTTACGGCTAATGTGTCGAAAATATCAGCGCAAAAAGCTGTTAGAGAAAAGTTGGTAAAATTACAGCAAGAATATGGGATACAAGGGAGAATTGTGGCAGAAGGAAGAGATATTGGTACAAATGTGTTTCCCCATGCACAATTAAAAATATTTTTGACGGCATCCCCTGAAGCAAGGGCAAAAAGACGATTAATTGACTTAGAAAATCAAGGAGAAAGTAACCTTAATTTAAAGCAATTAATTGCGGATATTCAAGAGAGAGATTATATTGATAGTACCAGAGAAATTGCACCCTTAAAAAAAGCAGATAATGCCGTAGAAATTCTCACGGATAATTTAACTATGGAGGAAGTTATTAATAAGATTAAAAGTTATCTTTAATTTTCTGTTGTTGAATAAAAGGTATAGGCTAGAATAAAACCAAAAAGAGTAGCTGCCAACTACTCCTTTATCATTCATATAACTAGGGGTTGCTGAAAAAGTCTGAGGAAGGGGTAGGGCAAAGGGCAATGGGCAAAGGGCAAAGGGCAAAGGGCAATGGGCAAAGGGCAAAGGTTTTAATGGTTTTGATTTTTGAAATTAGAGTTTGTAACTGTATAATACTACCCTGTTTTTTGAGCAAAAATGCCTAAAACTACGCACTTTTTTATTAACTTAACGATGCCCCAAGCCTTGATTTTAATAGCTTTCTGATTTATTCAGCAAACCCTAACTAAAGAAATTTTAACATGAGTACAATTATCGAAACAGATTTAAAAGAAGTCTTAACTCAAATCAACACGAAACTAGACAACTTAGCAGAAAACGTAAATCAGATGAAAGTAGATATAGCTACATTAAAAGAAGGGCAAACGACTATTAATAAAAGACTAGATACTATCGAAACCAGTTTAACAAAAAGAATAGATGGTATAGATACTCCCTTAAATACCTTAATAGCCGTTGCTTTTACAGCATTATTAGGGATTATCGCAAAATTAATCTTCGTAAAATAATCATTCTTGTAGTTTAAAATATAGCTACTTTTAAGATAGAGTAATTTAGAATGTAAAAGTAGTACGCAAAGCACCGATAACTAAAGCATCATTACGAGTATTATTACTTGGATTAGTTACTACCACTACACCCGGAGTAATTTTAATGTTATCAGTAATGGCATATTCATAGAATGCCTCAATATGAAAAGAAGTATCATCTTCACCTAATCTTATTCCATTGTTTCTAATAGTAGAATTAGTTTGCCAAGGTTGCATTCCTACAACTATACCCCCTAAATTACCTTCTTTGAATAAGTCTGGAAAACCGAGAGTTGCTGCCCAATACCATACATCAGAGCTACCACGAGAAACATATATATCATTGGCACTATCAACAAAAGAGTCTAAAGTTCTAACATTAGAATAACCTCCCCATGCACCAAGAACAAATTTTTCTGCTAATTGCCACGACATCGTCAGGGCATAAGTGTTATGAGAAGTGTCAATAGGAATATCAGCAACAACTTGAGCAAATTGACGACTATTTTCACCAATACCAAAGGTATTATAACCTTGACCATAGGCAAAAGCCACAGCAAACTTATCATTAGGATAATAACCGATTTGAGCTATCGCACCGTAAGCGCCATTAAATAAGCCATTACCAGTTTCAGGATTATTAGCATCCGTAGCTAAATAACCTAGACTCCAACCAAAACTACCCATTTTTCCTTCTAAAGCTAAACCAGCACCTTCACCTTGATAATAGACTAAATTACGAGTACCAAAACTAGAGATTGCACCACTACCGCCATCGCCATCTAAAATACTTAAAGTATTGGTAAAGTCATCAAATGCACCACCTGCACCTTCTAACCAAAGGGTAATATTATCGTTAATAGGGAAATTATAGTTTAAAACTTCTACGGCTACGTCATTATTATCAGGTTGTGCAAAGGCTAAACTGGCTTGTTGAGTATTGGCGGTGTCGGCAAATTCGGGAAAATTACCCGTAGCAAGACGAGTATAAAGTAAATCTTTTCCAGTAAAACTGGTACTTAATTCGATTCTAGTACGATCTCCTAATACTGGTACTTGTTCAATACTATCTCTACCATTATTTTTTTGTCCATTAAAAATACTACCCAAAGCAAAAATTACTTCACCACTTAACTTAGTAGTAGTGGAAAATTGATGATCTTCTAAAAATGCTATTCTACCTTCTAAGTTATCAACTCTAGCACCTAATGTTGCTAATTCTGTTTCAAATTCTGCCATCAACCGTTTAAGTTTTTCTATGTCTTCCCTTGTAACAGCTTCCGATTGGGCAATTAACCTCTCCATTTGTTGCATACAAGCGTTTAAACCCGCCGCAAACTCATAACGACTTAAAGCACGATTTCCTCTGAAAGTACGATCAGGATACCCTACAATACAACCATAACGCTCAACCAAACTTCTTAAGGCTTCAAATGCCCAATCTGTGGGCGATACATCTCTTAACTGAGAGACTGAAGTTACTTGGGCTTGATTTTTCGTTGTTTGATAGTTGTCGATTTGCTCTAAAATGTCGTCAGTTGGTAAAGCTAATACTATATCAGGGAAAATAACAGACAATAACGCACTACCAATTAATAACTTATTCTTCACTTTTTTAATTCCTCACAGGATTATTCTCTTCATAATATTTGATAATGATTCTCTTTGTCAATATTGGATATAAAAAGATTAATTTTCCCTGAAGATTAACAATCATTTTTTAGTTAAAACCAATCGTCATCGTCTTCCCAGCCATTTTCATAAGGAATGTCTCGTTTTTTTCCTTTACTATAACGTTGATCACTTCTTGATACATTGCGATCGCGCAGAGCCGTTTCACGATCGCCATCTTGAGGATAATCATTATAACGGGGGGATTGAGAGGAGCGAGAAGTGGGCTGAGAGCTTTTAGGATTACGAGGATTGGATAAACCACCACCGCCATAACCGTAATTATTGGGGTTGTCATAATCTCGATAGTCTCGACTAGGAGGCACTTTTGCACCGTATAAAGTAGTATCAGAATTACGATAAACTCGCTCCCTAGAGTTATAGTCATAATCATCATCATCGCCGACGAAAGTTTTTTTAATCGACTCAAAAAAGCCCTCGTTTTCATCGTCATATTGTAGTCTTACTTCACGATTTAACTCATAAAGAACATCTTGTAAATCGGCTTGACTTCTGTCTAAACGGCGATCATCATCTTTTTCTAAACTGTCGAGAATTTCACTACAAAGATTTTCTACATCTCGGCGGTAAGGATTAGTAAATTGACTACCAAAATCGAGAGTAACTTCCCTTAAACGACGTTGTGCTTGATCTGTCAAAGCCTTAGCTCGATTACGTTTTTCTACTCTATCCCGTCTTTCTCTATCTTCTTTAGAAAATTCTTCGGCTTCCTTCATCATGGCATCAACTTCTATTTGTGACAAAGTAGAAGCACCTTGAACAATAATACGTTGCTCTCTACCTGTAGTTTTATCTCTGGCGATTACCTGTAAAATGCCGTTAGCATCAATATCGAAAGATACCTGAATTTGAGGAACTCCACGGGGTGCAGGAGGAATACCCGTTAACTTGAAACGCCCTAAAGACTTGTTATCTTCAGCCATTTCTCGTTCACCTTGCACTACATGAATTTCTACAGAAGTTTGATTATTTTCTGAAGTAGAGAATATATCAGAACGTCTTACGGGAATTGTCGTATTTCGAGGCAAGAGTTTTTTTGTCACCCCCCCAATGGTTTCTACACCTATAGATAAAGGGGTCACATCAAGGAGTAAAATATCTTTGACTTCCCCTCCCAAAATTCCTGCTTGAATGGCAGCGCCCACGGCTACAACCTCATCAGGGTTAACATTTTGATTAGGCTCAATATCAATAAAACTACGAACAAGCTCTTGAACGATAGGAATGCGGGTTGAACCACCAACTAATACAACCTCATCTATTTGCACTGGACTTAATCCTGCGTCTTTCAAAGCACGTTGAATAGGGCGGCGTAAGCGAGACACTAAATCACCACATAATTCTTCAAATTTACTACGACTGAGGCTAGTTTCGATGTGTTTTGGCCCGTCTTCTGTAGCGGTGATGAAAGGTAAGTTAATCTCTGTATTACTAACTCCTGATAATTCAATTTTAGCCTTTTCGGCGGCTTCAGTTAACCGTTGTAAGGATTGCCTATCACGCCGTAAATCTACTTTTTCAGCTTCTAAAAATGCCTCCGCAAGATAATCAACAATTCTTCTATCAAAATCATTACCCCCTAACTGAGTATCACCGCTAGTGGCTTTTACTTCTAAAACTCCATCACCCACTTCTAGGATAGAAACATCAAAAGTGCCTCCTCCTAAGTCAAATACTAATATTTTCTCACTACGTCTTTTTTCTAAACCATAAGCTAAAGAAGCGGCTGTAGGTTCATTAACAATACGCAATACTTCTAACCCTGCAATTTTTCCTGCGTCTTTGGTAGCTTGACGTTGTGCATCATTGAAATACGCTGGTACAGTAATTACTGCTCCCGTGACTTCTTCTCCTAAATATCTTTCAGCTTCTTCGGCTAATTTGCGTAAAATCATCGCTGAAACTTCTTCAGGGGCAAATTCTTTCTTTAGTTTAGGGCAACGAATTTTAATATTATCAACCTCATCACGACGAATAGTATAGGGTACACGTTTTGATTCTTCGTTTAATTCACTGTATTTACGCCCCATAAAACGCTTAATGCCATAGTAAGTATTTTGAGGATTTAACACTCCTTGTCGTCTTGCCATTTGCCCAATGACTAACTCGCCATCTTTATTAAAACCTACCACAGAGGGAGTGGTGCGACTACCTTCAGAATTGGGAATAACGAGAGGCTTTCCCCCTTCCATAACTGCTACCACTGAGTTTGTTGTGCCTAAATCTATACCAACGACTCTACCCATTGTTACTTTTTTTCTCCAGTTTTCTCGTTATTTATCCTCCATGGAGGTTTTTCTAGTTTACTATTTATTTACAGAGGTTTAAACCCAATAATTGATAATATTTTTACCAATATTGTATTTTACTCTTTATTAAAACCTATCTTCAGGATTTACGTTATTATTTTACGAGGCAGAAAGAAATTAAAAATAATCTCCTTCTGTTTAAGTATTAAAGTATTTAGGTATTATATATTTTAATTAATAAAAATAACTAAGAATCTTTGTTGCCTTTTGCCTCTCCCTGAGTAAAGATACAGATGATTTTGCTTACTTATATCAATTTTGGATGATTATTAATGAGGAATCAATCAACTTTTTTTGATTAAATTTCATCCCATCCTGAAACCCCTGAAGACATCATATAACTGGTAACACTAGCTTCAAAAAAATTGGCTTTTGTATTACCTTCTTTTTTGGTGTCGGAAAATTTTTCTAAATGACTGTAAGGACTTTTGCTATAGTTACTATCAGTATAAAGAGGATCTAAGCCAATAGCTCGTAAACGAATATTCGCAAGGTATTTAGTATAACGCTCAGTGCTAGATTCTGTAATACCTAAGATATTATTCCCCACAATATGATTAGTCCATTTACACTCATGATTGACGGCGGTATCAAACATTTCGTAAATTTGATCTAAAGAATAATTAAAAGTTTGCATCGCTTCAGGAATTAGTTTTTGATATAATCTCACATGGCTTAATTCATCACGATTAATCATTTTAAATATATCGGCACTGCCCGGCATTAACATTCTAGCTGCTAAATTATAAAAATAAATAAAGCCATTATAAAAGTATAAACCTTCTAATAAATAATCACTTAAAAGGGCAATAAAATAATTTTCTTTAGTAGGATTATCGATATATTTTTGATAGAAACCAGCGATAAATTCACATCTCGCCGATAACACTTTATCTGTGCGCCAAAAATCATAAACTTGATCTCTTTTATCCCTAGGAATAATTGTCTCAATCATATATTGATAGGCGTGATTGTGCATCCCCTCTTGAGAAATTTGTTCAGCCATACAAAGGCTAATTTCTGGGGCTGTAATGGAGCTTTTTAAGTGAGGAATATTACAAGTTTGAACAGAGTCTAAAAAAGTTAAATAAGACAAAATACCTTCAAAAGCACGACGCTCATCTATGGTTAAATTCCAATAATCCGTTACATCTTGGGTTATATCAAGTTTTTGAGGTCATTTTTGTTCAGTCAAGATCGCTACTCCTAACTCGCTTTATTCAAGCTGCCATAAGTCACCTTATGGATCGGACTATATCATCATCTTTTACCTATATAAAAGAGTCCCCCGCTTCGACAGTCAAACGCTTACTGCCTACTCTACTAAGTCGGAAATCTTCCGCTTTTCGTTAGTCTCTACACCTTCTGTTATTTGTAACAGCTTGGCACGGTATTGTCTGTGGTGTAAAATTCTATGACAATTAGAACACAATAGGATACATTTATCTAATTCCCTGAATACCTTTTCTTTCCTTAACATCAACATATCTGTTTTTTACACTTAGAACAAATCTTACTTTTCATTTGCTATTTAGACAGATATTTTTTCCTGAGAATAACAAATTTTCTCGCAAAATAAACCACAGAGTTCCACCGTTTTCAAGGGATTTAAACTGGACTACCTAGTTAATCCAAAAATTCTCGCGCATCTGTTGATATAAACTAATCGCCCATGAATAACGAACGTCATTTAATTGCATTAAGTTGGTTGTATTACCAAACCAGACTGTTCTATTCTCAATGCGATCATCTCCTTCTGGATTAAAAATGGGAGTCAAAGGCATTTTCTGGTTAATGTCGTCAGCTATAATCACCATAAAATAAAAATTGAAATAATTGCGATGGTTAAAACACAATTATAACGAATCATTTTGACTTAGATAGAGAAACTTAAATGTAATTGCATGAAAGAAAACTATGTATTTTTAAATTTTATTTAGGAATAAAAATCAAGAAAAATTTATCCCTAAATATTAATATAAAATTATTTAAAATATCACTTTTTATACATAAAAAAAAGAGGTTTTAGTAATCATAAAAAAGAGGTTTTATGTTTATTTTAAGCGATAATAGCTTCTAGATCTGAAGATATTGTATTTTCTTCTTTATCGTCAATATTTGTTTGATTTTCCCTCTGTTTTTCATCATTTTCTAACTCTTGAACACACAAACGTTTACAAGGTATCGTATCAGATAAAATAGCACTAGCCATCATTCCTGAATGAATTTCCAGTAAAGCCTCTGGTAAAGCCTCAAAGATTAATCTTTGTCCTGGAAAAACTACTCTCTCAAAATACCAATTACTAATATTGGTGATCCTAGCTATTTGAATTTGGTTCGTCGCATTAACATAACAACATAAAATAGCATCATTTTCATTGTGAGGAATCGCATCTAATATTTGAGCCATGACGATGATGGGTTTATTAAAATTTAATTTATTTTGATACTGTCTAAGCTAACATTCCTTGATCCCAATTAGTTGTAAAGATGATTACCAATTCAATTTAATTTTCTTTTTTATCTTTTTTTCATGATAAGTTGGGATAATTATTAAGAAAATATTAAAATGTTGTTTATTGAATAATTCATCAATCAAATTCAATTAATTTTAGTAAATATCTTGACAATATCTTATGTTGATAATATGATTAGCTCTGGTTAAATAGTAAAATTTACAGATTTATTTTTCATATTAAGTTATTTTTCATCACTTTTTATTGTTAAGTAAAAGAAAGAATTTTATTTATAATCGTTATTTTTAAACTAAAAACTTTTTTTCAATGATCGTATTGAAAAGTTCTATATTTTTAGAAAAATTATTGATAATTAATTTTAAATAATTGATTTTATTAATAGTTGATTTTAGTTCAAGTGCATAATGAAAAGTTCCTCTAAATAATAAACCTGATTTGATCTTATTCTCTTTAGTTTTAACCTTAATATCAGTGATATTAATTAATAATGGGTTTTGTAAAAATGGATAATGAAAAGTGACTTGCATTTTTACTGGTTTTAATCCTAAAATATCCCATTTATCGCTATTTAATAATATTTCTCTCATAAATTTTTCCCCATTATCTTTACTACCTGGTAGAGACATTAAACGTCTAATATTTAGCTGTATTTTTTGCCAATTATAATTATTAAATTTATCGATAAAACGAATAATAATTTTTTGTAAATCAACATAGTTACTTCCTTTTTTTATAATAAAAGATATTTTGCCTATGGCAATAAAAATATTTATGCCTTCTTTAAAAGAAAATTGTAATAACTCTGGTTTACTTATTATGGGTTTTTCTAATTGCCAATCTAAAGGAATTATGCCAAGTTCTCTAAGTATTACTAAGTTAAATTGACTAGGATTAATAGTACCGCAAAAAAATGTCACCATAATATCATGATGATCATAAATTTTAATCGGTTTTTGAGGTTCAAAGTTTTTCGGAAAAAATATTTTCATCTTTCATTAAGTATTGTAAAGTAGAGTAAGAAACAGAATTTATTTAATTGTAGGGAATTTATTTATGACACTCACCGTTGGCACTAAAGCACCAGCATTCACCACTAAAGATGATAAAGGTAATATTGTTTCTTTGTCTGATTTTGCAGGTAAAGTAGTAGTTTTATATTTCTACCCTAAAGATGATACTCCGGGTTGTACCATTGAAGCTCAAGGTTTTCGTGATAATTATGAAGAATATCAAGGTAAAGATGTTGTTGTGTTAGGAGTTAGTAACGATGACGAAGCCTCCCACACGAAATTTAAAGAAAAATATGGTTTGCCTTTTAGTCTTTTAGCTGATACCGATAGAAGTATCTCTCAAGCCTATGATGTTGATGGTGGCGGTTATCCGAAACGAGTTACTTATATTATTAATGGTGACGGAGTTATTTCTCATGTTGATGATAAAGTAAAAACTGCTACTCATGCTCAAGATATTCTGGCAACTATTGCTTAAATTTATAGTTTAAAACCTCCCCTTGAAAAGGGGGTGAAACCAATTCACCCCTACAGTATTCCCTGTTTCCCTTCTAACTCCTAACTCCTAACTCCTAACTCCTAACTCCTAATTAATCATTACTTAACAGTAGTTACACTAGCTGAATTATCAAATTGAGATTCAAGGTTAAAACCACGGTAAGCAGTAATATATAACTCTTTTAAATCCTTAATGAGAGGATAACGAGGATTTGTGCCTGTACATTGATCATCGAAGGCTTCTTCTGCTAAACTATCGAGGGAATCATAAAAAACCTGATCTTCAATGGTTAATACTTCTTTAATCGTGGCAGGAATACCTACTTCTCGTTTTAGGTTTTCGATGGCTTCCACTAATTTTTCGACTTTTTCTTCCTCCGTAACACCACCTAAATGTAAATAATCGGCAATTTGTGCATAACGGAAAAGGGCGTTAGGATATTTATATTGAGGGAAAATCGCTTGTTTAAAAGGTGCATCCGTAGCGTTATAACGAATAACATGACTTATCATCAAAGCATTAGCTAAACCGTGAGGCACATGAAATTGTGAACCTAGTTTGTGAGCTAAAGAGTGACAAATTCCCAAGAAAGCATTAGCAAACGCCATTCCCGCAATGGTTGCCGCTGAATGTACTTTTTCTCTTGCCTTAACATCTGTTGCCCCGTTATGATAAGCACTAGGAAGATATTTAAACAATAAACCGATGGCTTTTAAACATAAACCACTGGTAAATTCTGTGGAGTAAATAGAAACATAGGCTTCTAAAGCATGAGTAAGGGCATCAACGCCACCAAAAGCAGTTAAACTTTTAGGCATATTTAATACTAACTCAGGATCGACAATAGCGATATTCGGAGTTAACGCATAGTCTGCTAAAGGATACTTAATGCCCGTTTTGTCATCTGTCACCACAGCAAAAGGTGTTACTTCTGAACCAGTACCAGATGTGGTAGGAATGGCTACCATCATAGCTTTTGTGCCTAGGGGGGGTAAATCATAAACTCGCTTACGAATATCCATAAAACGAGTAGCAATACCTTCAAATTCTACCTCTGGATGTTCATAAAGTAACCACATAATTTTGGCTGCATCCATAGGAGAACCACCACCTACTGATATAATTACGTCAGGGTTAAATTTATTCAGTAATGCTAATCCACGATTAACAGTACTTAAAGAAGGATCAGGCTCTACATCATAGAACACATCATATTTGATACCCATTTGCTCTAAAACCCCTTCAATTTTTACCGTCACCCCTAAATCATAGAGAGGTTTATCCGTGACAATAAAAGCACGATGTTTTCCTGCTAAATCTCCTAAAGCAACAGGAAGACAGCCATATTTGAAATAAACTTTCGGTGGTACTCTAAACCAAAGCATATTTTCTCGTCGTTCGGTGATAGTCTTAACATTGAGTAAATGATGTACTCCAACATTCCCACTAATAGAGTTACCGCCCCAACTACCGCAACCAAGAGTTAAAGAAGGGTCAAGACGGAAGTTATATAAGTCACCAATAGCACCCTGAGAAGAAGGAGTATTTACTAATACCCTACTTGTCTCCATTTTTTCTTCAAAATACTCGATTAAATTATGTTTTTCAGGACTAATATAAATACAAGAAGTATGTCCTTTTCCTCCGAATTCAACTAATTTAGCTGCTTTTTCCGTAGCTTCTTCAAAGGTAGTTGCCCTATACATTGCTAAAATTGGGGATAGTTTTTCATAGGATAAAGGTTCATTAAAACCAATATTTTCTACCTCAGCAATTAACAATTTACTATCTTCAGGAATGGTAATATTTGCTAATTCGGCAATTTTTGTCACGGATTGCCCCACTATCTCAGCATTAATTCTACCATCTTTGAGGATAATATTTCTTAACTTCTCTAAATCCTCAGAATGAACGAAATAAGCTCCTCTACGTTCAAATTCTCCCTTAAACTCGTCATAGATCTCATTTTCAACAATTACCGACTGCTCAGAGGCACAAATCATTCCATTATCAAAAGTCTTACTGAGCATGATAGAAGATACTGCCATTTTGATATGAGCGCTTTTTTCGATGACGGCAGGAGTATTTCCCGCACCAACTCCTAGGGATGGATGCCCTGAAGAATAAGCAGCTTTTACCATACCGGGGCCCCCTGTTGCTAAAATTAATTTAATCTCAGGATGTTGCATTAAGGCTTGAGATACTTCTAAAGTAGGCTCATCAATCCAACCGATAATGTCTTCAGGTGCGCCTGCGGCAATGGCTGCATCTCTTACAATTCTAGCTGCTTCAACAGTACTTCTTTTTGCCCTCGGATGAGGAGATAAAATGATAGCATTACGAGTTTTTAACGCTAAAAGGGTTTTAAAAATTGCTGTAGAAGTGGGGTTTGTAGTGGGAATTATTCCAGCTATTATGCCTAAAGGTTCGGCTATTTTTTCAATGCCATATAATTCATCTTTTTCGATAACTCCACAGGTTTTTTCATCTCGATATTTGTTATAAATAATCTCAGAAGCAAAATGATTTTTTATAACTTTATCTTCAATAATTCCCATTTCTGTTTCGCTACAAGCCAGTTTTGCTAAGGGAATACGAGCATCATTGGCGGCTAAAGCTGCTCTTTTGAAAATGCGATCAACTTGTGCTTGAGTAAAATGTGCATACTGTTTTTGAGCTTTTTTAACTTTAGTAATTAATTGCTCTAATGTGGCTAAATTGTTTGTAATGTTCATTAATAATTACTCCTTTAACTAAGCATTGAATAGAAAAATTTAATCTGTCAATAAAAAACAAATATTTAATTATCTATCTCAATTTAATTATAGATGATCTTTTTAGGATAGTTCATTTATTTATCGATGAACAAAAAATATAGAAGATATAAGTTATTAATTATCTATTGTCAATTATTCTGTCTTAATTTTGTGTATCAATAATTTGATTTTTAAATATTTTACTTAATACCTAATACTTACTCTGATAAATTATACTTTTTCCCGAAAGGCTAATTAAGATTATATTTATAGTTTATAAATCATGACAAAATTTTTTACTTGTCAATAATTATCACAAAATTGCTTCTACAAGTATTTTTATTTGGGGAATAATATTAGCAAAATGAATATGTAAATAGGAGGCATAAATATTTTGAATTTGCCATCCTTGATAAGATAATATTTGTTGAGTATAATAATCTTTAATTTCTATAATTGGTGAGTTAGAATCATGATAATTTTTACCACGATGAAATTCATGCCCTTTTAAAATTATGTTATCTTTAAAGAGTTTATTCTTGATTAAAATTTTCCCTTCCCGATAACCAAGAGTTAATTTTTTATCCATCATCGCAATATTAGGTAAAACTCCTACCATTTCCCATGATTTACTTTCAAAATCAATAATTTTTTCTGATAAATACATCATTCCTCCACATTCTGCATAAGTAAAAATACCTGAATTTATAGCTTTTTTTAATGATTTTATCATAGTTATATTTTTCGCTAATTCAGAGGCAAAAACTTCAGGAAACCCGCCTCCTAAATAAATTCCTTGAATGTTATCAGGTATTTTATCATCATTTATAGGGCTAAAAAATACTAATTCGACTCCTAAACTTTCTAAAATATCAAAGTTATCTTGATAATAAAAATTAAAGGCTTTATCTCTGGCGATCGCAATTCTGATGTTATACTTTTTTTGAGGAGTAAAATGGGAAGAATTAATGACAAGTTTATTAGTAAAATAATTTTGTTTTTCCTGAAAGTAAGGCATTAATATATCCCAAGAGAAACTATTTTCAGCGAGAATACCTAATTGTTTAAAAATTTGTTTATGAAGTGTAATTTCTTCGGTGGGAATTAAGCCTAAATGTCGTGATGGCAACTCAATATATTTCTCTCTAAACCATATCCCAACTATGGGAATTGAACATATTTTTAACCCTTCTTTTAATAAAGATAAGTGCTTTTCACTACCAACTTTATTTAAGATTATTCCTGCTATTCTAACTTCTAAATCTAAGTTAACATATCCATAGATAATTGCCGCAATAGAAGTACTTAATTTACTACAATCAATAATTAAAATAACGGGAATTTGCAATAATTTAGCAATATGAGCAGTGCTTCCGTAACAGAAAGAAGTATGAGTAGGAACACCATCATATAACCCCATAACTCCTTCAATAATACTAATATCTGCTTGTTGACTATGATAGGAAAAACATGATTTAATATAATCTTCAGAGGTTAAAATAGGATCAAGATTACGACAAGGTAAACCAGTAATAGCAGTATGAAACATGGGATCAATATAATCAGGGCCAACTTTAAAAGATTGAATGGATTTCCCTTGATTTTTCAACCATGATAATAAAGCTAAAGTGATGGTAGTTTTGCCAACGCCACTTCTTTCTCCAGCAATAATTAAAGGCATTTGATAATTAGGAATTAGGAATTAGGAATTCAAAAGGAAACGGGGAATAATTTATCTGTGAGAAAATTAGAGATTTTACAAAATTTAGTTATCAAAAAAATTAACAACTTCTTTTGCAATTATTTCTGTGCCATTTTTAGCTATTTTATCATTACTTTGAGGGGGTAATAATTCTTGATTCAAAAAATCCCAATTACCTTCAAAAAAATCTTGATAATTAACAATATTATGATAACTATAATCTTTTAAACCCTGTAACAAAATTTCTGCTTCGGCAAAACCTTCTCTTGTCACACTAATTAAAGGAATCTCTAGGCGCATACTTTCAGCGAAAGTACTAAAACCTGGTTTAGACATTACTCTACCACATATGGGCATAAAATCTACAGGACGATCACATTTATCAGTAACTTTAAATAAATTAGGTAAATCTGGTGCATTTGTAGCAAAAGTAATAAACTGATAATGGGGAAAACGACTTAAATTTTCATAGGGAATTGCCTCTATTCCCAAGCCACCAAAAGTTAATAAAATAGTTTTTTCTTTTTCGGTAAAAAGGTTAAATTTTTCTCGCAATTTAGCTTCAGAATAACGAGGAATACCGCCAGTTAAACCCATATTTTCTATCAGAGGAAAACTAGCCATTTCTTCTGCTAAAGGTAAACGAAAAAGACGCTGACATTTTTGATAACGACGAGTTAACCAATCAGCAATTTCTGTAAATTCGTCACCCCAAGCGCGATAAATAAAATCCCAACCAAAATTACTCATCATCCAACAGGGAATACCAGCTTTTTCGGCAATAGTTGCAGCCATAGCAGGAATATCAGCTAAAATTAAGCTAACTTGATTAATATTAATAAATTCTACTTCTGTTGCTACGATTTCCTTTTCCCGAAGACGATATTCTTTCATTTTCGCCAAAGTTGCGGCTAAATCCATCGTCAAACTATCAGATTGAATAACTCCCACATCAAAAGCGCGATAACGATAAATAAAATCTCCCTCAATATAAGATTCTAACAACCATCGAGGTGCAGTAGTTACTAATATTAATAGAATATCGGGGTTTAATTTTTGAACTTGATTTGCAATAGTAGCCATTCGTACTGCATGACCAAATCCATGATTTGTGATAGCTAAATATAAAACAGGTCGAGACATGAGATAATTATTAAACAAAAATTTAAAGTTAGTCAAGGTTAAATAATAGCTGATAATAGTAAAGGTAAAGTCAAAAAATATTTATAAATAGGTATTTTTTTACTTATTCCGATAAAATAAATATTATCTAAGTATTTCTCTTGAAAAAAAGCAGTGAATGAGAGTTTAAATCATATTCGACAGACTATTATTTTAATCAAATATTATAGCTTTGATTTAGGTAGTTATAATATTAGAGAATTAATTGTAAAATGGACTAAAATTTATCCTCATAATTGGCTACCTTTAGGGATAACAGAAGCTATTTATCAAGGAAGATTAAAAGCTGTTTCTGTGGAACAAATTTTGAATTTATGGTTAAAAAAAGGGGGTATTAATCAAAGCTTTAACTATGAATTTTGTCGTTTAATTAAACCTGAGACTAATTTTTTTTTAGAAGAAGATAAAGAGTTAAAAGATATTTTTAGTCAGGAATACCAAAACCAAGAATCAAAAAATATTTTACCAATTAATGATGGGGAAATATCTAGGGAGAATATAGGGATTATTTCTCCTGAATTTTCTTTGGATAATTTTCAACCGTTGAATGATTATTCACAATGTTTTCAAAAATTAAAATCCTTTACTATCGATAAAAAATTAGATAAATTATAATAGGTAAACTTGTTAACTATTGGAATATATTTAACTAAAATTTTATCTTAAAACAGCTCATAAATAAAAGTATTGGAATCAAATTTATGGTTAGAATAAACTATTATTAGTGTTAACGCTTTTAAAAACATTTAAACAATTAAATTAATATCTTTCTTAGTAAAGGGTAAATCATCATTTATTGCCTTTATTTCTTCTTCAGCACTAAAATTAATTTCATTAATATATTGATTTAAAATATTATTCATTCTAGGATGATAAAAACGGTGCATACTATAGTTAGAAGTAGCAGGAAAACCTCTGCGACGTTTGTGTGTCCCCCCAGCACCAGGGTCATACATTTTAATACCTTGAGTTATTCCCCATTCTATAGGTTTATAGTAACAAGTCTCGAAATGTAAACAGTCAAATTCGGCTAAACTCCCCCAGTATCTACCATATAAATTCTCTCCTTTACGAATACAAAAAGACATTCCCACAGGAGTATTTTCGTCATTTTCTCTATAGGCGGTAACTAACATTAACCTATGTTTATAATTAGGATAAAGTTGCTCAAAAAATTGTTTTTTTAGATACTTACTTCCCCAATAAAATTTATCACAAGTGTTACTATAAAACTTATAAATATAGGGATATAAATAATGAGGAATATCATCACCAACTAAATTTTTAGTAATTAATCCAGCCTTTTCAACGGCTTTTCTTTCTCGTTTAATATTCTTTCTTTGATTAGAGTTAAATATTTGTAAATAATCATCAAAATTATTAAAATTATTATCACTCCAAATATAACCATGATGCATCCAAGCCGTAAAACCAAATTGAGAAATTACTGACTGCCATTGAGGATCTACAAACAAAAAGTTACAACCTGAAAGTTTATTTTTAAAACAAAAATTATCAATAGCATTAACCATTATTTCTGTAATTTTTAATTCGTCTTCTCCTTCAGCCATTAAGAAACGATAACCTACCGCAGGAGTAAAAGGAGTCATACCCAATAATTTAGGATAGTATTCAATATTTAAACGATAAGCTAAATCAGCCCATTGATGATCAAAGACAAATTCACCGTAACTATGACCTTTTATATATAATGGCGCAGCCGCAATTAAATTATGTTCATGCCAAACAGTTATATGGCAAGGTTGCCAACCTGTGCGAGGATGAACACTACCAGAAGTTTCAAGGTTATTTAACCACTCCCATTCTAAGAAAGGAGTAGAAAGGGGTAAAGCCATAACATCCCATGATGATTGAGGAATTTCTGCTATTTTTTCATGCCAACGAATAGTATAAGGAGAATCTTTTTTTTTGCCAAAAAGTTTATCAATCATAACTCAAGGGGATTTTAGTGATTACATTACCACTTATTATAAACAAAACAATTGTCGAGAAATAGAGAATGAAAATAACTCCCAATAGTTATAGAATCCAGATATTTAACAAGAAAATTAATTACCATCAGAAAATTAAGGTTAAATAGTAAAAGAAACATTTTATTTTTTGTCCATGACTACTGCTACCATCGATAACTTAACTGATAATCTTTTAATCCCAGAAAACTCTCCTCTACATCAAGCAGAAGGCGTTTATGTTACAGTACACGGACATTTTTATCAACCTCCTAGGGAAAATCCTTATCTTAACGTCATCGAAAGACAGCCTAGCGCACATCCTTTTCATGATTGGAATGAACGTATTTTTTATGAATGTTATCGTAATAATGCCTTTGCTCGTATTTTCAATAATGATGGTGATATTGTCGGCATTGTCAATAATTATGAGTATCTGAGTTTTAATATTGGCGCTACTTTAATGTCATGGTTAGAAAAATATGATCTTGAAGTCTATCATAAAATTATTGAAGCGGATAAAATTAGTTGTCAAAAATTAAATGGTCACGGTAATGCCATCGCTCAAGTGTATAATCATATTATCTTGCCCCTTGCCAACGAAAAAGATAAATATACCCAAGTAAGATGGGGAAAAGCGGATTTTTATCATCGTTTTGGCAGACAACCAGAAGGAATGTGGTTAGCAGAAACGGCGGTAGATTATCCCACTTTAGAAGTATTAATTGCCGAGGGAATCAAGTTTATTATTCTTGCGCCAACTCAAGCTAAAAAGTGTCGGCAAATGGGAGATAATCAGCAATGGCAGGAAGTAGGAGGAGGACAAATTGATCCCACTCGTCCCTATCGATGTTATGTTAATAAAAAGGATTATATTGATATTTTCTTCTATGATGGCCCTATTTCTGGAGATATGGGTTTTGGAGATGTTTTATTAAGTAGTAATCATTTTTATTCTCGCCTAAAATCAGCCGTAAGAGGAGATAATAGACAATCACAAATTATTTCGGTGGCTACCGATGGTGAAACCTTTGGGCATCATAAAAAAGACACAGAAAAATGTCTTGCCTATGCTTTTACTCAAGAATTTCCTCAAAAAGGGTGGACTGTTACCAACTATGCGCATTATCTTAGTATTGTTACCCCTCAATGGGAAGTAGTATTAAAACCCGTTACCGCTTGGAGTTGTTATCACGGTGTGGAAAGATGGAAAGATGATTGTGGTTGTGGTGGCGGCGGTGAATATCATCAAAAATGGCGTAAACCTTTACGAGAAACTTTAAATTGGTTACGAGATGAATTAACCAAAGTTTACGAAGATGTTGGCTATAACTACTTTAAAAATCCTTGGTTAGCCAGAGATGAATATATAAAAGTTATTTTAGATCGTAACCCAGACAATGTTAAACAATTTTTAAACATCCATAGTATTCATCAATTATCATCTGCTGAAGAAATTGACGCTTTACGATTATTAGAAATCCAAAAAAACTCTTTATTAATGTTTACCAGTTGTGGTTGGTTTTTTGAAGAAATTTCCCGCCCTGAAGGTACACAGATATTACGTTATGCTTCCCATGCCATGGAGTTAGTAGGAGAAATTGCTGGAGTACAATTAGAGAAAGAATTTATTACTCGTTTAGCTGATGCACCAAGTAACGTTAAAGAATATGCTAACGGTGAAGGAGTTTATCGTCAAGGGGTAATACCCTCGAAAGTAAATTTAGAACAAGTAACCGCTCATTATGCGCTCAGTTCTTTATATAATAATTATCAAGACGAAGAAACTATCTATTGTTACTCTACTCAACAATTAGATTATCAAAAACAACAAATAGGTTCTTTGACTTTGACTATAGGACAAGTATGCTTAACATCTAATATAACTTGGGAAAAAGGACATTTTATCTTTGCGGTTTTACACTTGGGAGGATGGGATTTTCATTGTTGTATTCAACCTTTTTCTAGTCGTCTAGCTTATAGCCAAATGAAAGAAGAATTGTTTTTGATGTTAAAACAAACCAGTATTGTAGATTTAATTTTAACTATGAGTCGTTTATTTGGTAATAAATCCTTTGATTTAAAACATCTTTTCGCTGAAGAAAGACTATCTATTATGCAAAAATTAACTACTACTACGAAAAAAAGGCTTGATCAACTTTATACTCAAGTATATCGAGATAATTATAGTATTTTACTTGCTTTTCAACGGGATGAAGTACCAATTCCTCAAGAGTTGCAAGTAGCAGCAGAAGTTGCCATTTCTTATCGTTGTCTAAAAGTCATTGAGACTATTAATACTAATCATCCTAGCTTAGATATTTTAGATTCTTATTTAACTGATTTAGAAACTATTGCTAATGAAGCGGATTATTTAAGATGTAAGTTAGAGATACCAAAAGGTAAAAAAACCCTTGAAAATTTAATTTTATCTTGTCTTCAACAAATCTTATCTTCACAAAGAGTTGATACCTTAGAAACAGATATTCAATTGATAGATAAGTTAATCAAAATAGGTAAACAATTAAGATTAAATCTTTGGTTAGATAAAGCTCAAGAAACCTATTATTATTTTATACATCAACAAATATTACCTAATCTCTCTCAAGATAATTTATCTTCTTCTGATAATCATAATTTACGTTGTTGGAAAAAGTTAGGGGATTTTTTAGACGTCTTTTTCCCCTCCTTAAAAGAAATATAAATAATCAATCAACCTCTCAATCTTGGGAATATAGTAATTATACTCGTACTTTTCCTAAAAAATAATACCCGTTGAGTTTTTGATTTAAACCCGCTTTTTTGACTGTAAAATACCTTAACCGTTGATTTTCTAATAAGCAAAACTTGAAAAATATAATGTACATAAAATATCGTCTTGCTTTAAGTCAACACACAATTAATTTCACTTAGTCTCTATGACAAAATCTATCTCTATTTAATTTTTTTTGTCATCCCCTAAAAAAAATCGAAAAAAGAAGGAAAAATTTCTTGTCATTTTTTGTTTTTATTGCTATAGTAAAATAATGGAAATCTGTATTTTTTGAAAATAGATTTAAATATTCTATTATTAACCATATACTATATTATTACAAAAAAAGAAGAAAAAGTCAAGGTAAAAAACAAATTTTTTTGAGCTTTTAATTCATAAATAATAAAAATACATAGCTTTAAAAGCTAGTCTTATTGATTTTTAATTAATTAAAGGGTGACCACAGGCTGTCCATTTTCAGGGGATAATTGATAACTACCTTTTTCTAAACCATGTTTAACTGTTATCCTTTCATCAAAAACAAAACATTCCCCTTCCCATAAAGTCTCTTGGGGAGGGATTTCCTCTAAATATTTCAGGATTCCTCCTTCAAGGTGATAAACTTCTTTAAAACCTTTACTTAACATCAAAGCCGTAACTTTTTCGCATCGAATACCACCAGTACAAAATAATGCTACTTTTTCATCTTTTTCTGGATTTAAGTTATTATTTATATAATCATTAAACTGTGTAAAAGAATCAATATGGGGATTTTGTGCATTTTTAAAAGTGCCAATTTCATATTCATATTCATTGCGAGTATCGACAACTTTTACTTCTGGATTAGATATTAAATTATTCCAATCTTTAGGTTTAATATAAGTACCAACTTGTATATTAGGATTAGCTTCATCAATGCCAAAAGTGATGATTTCTCGTTTTATTTTAACTTTCATTCTCTTAAAAGGCATCTTTTCTACTTCACAGAATTTAATTTCTAATGATTCATAATTAAGCTCTTTTTTGATATTATTAATTACTTTATCTAGCTCTTTTTTTTCTCCAACAATATTAGCATTAATCCCTTCTTTGGCAATTAATATTGTACCTTTTATTTGACTTTCATTACACCAATTCAAAAATTTAGTTTGTAAATCTTTGAGGTTATCTAATACTAAAAAACGATAAAAAGACGCAAATGTAAAACTCATGAAATTTATTTTTCGAGAAAACTCAATGAATGGGATATATTTATTTCTTTCTCATCATACTTTAGATACAATTAACAGTAAACTATTTTATTCTTTTTTTATATTATGACAAGTTTACAAGTAGGCGATCGCACTCCAGATTTTACTTTACCCTCAGCCACAGGAGAAAACGTTAGTTTAAGCGACTTTCTAGGAAAAAAAGCCGTAGTAATTTATTTCTATCCTAAAGATGATACCCCCGGATGTACCGCCGAATCTTGTGCTTTTCGAGATAGCTATGACGTATTTCAAGAAGCAGGAGCAGAAGTTATCGGTATTAGTAGCGATTCTGTGACTTCTCATCAACAATTTGCCAGTAAATATCAACTACCTTTTATTTTATTAAGCGACACTCAAAACCAAGTAAGAAAATTATTTGATGTACCAGCAACTCTTTTTATCTTACCTGGTAGAGTTACCTATATAATTGATAAAAATGGTATTGTCCGTCATATTTTTAATTCTATGTTAGATTTTAAAGCCCATGTGGATGAAGCCTTAAAAACTATCAAATCTATGTAATTAAACTTCTTTTCTCAGGGTGGAATAAGGATTGAAAAGTTAACAGAGGAAAACTAAATATTCGAGATGTCAACTATGAGTATTTCTTATAAACTCCCCGTTTCCTTTCTATCTTCTATCTTCTATCTCCTATCTCCTATCTCCTATCTTCTATCTCCTATCTCCTATCTCCTATCTCCTATCTCCTATCTCCTATCTCCTATCTCCTATCTCCTATCTCCTATCTCCTATCTCCTATCTCCTATCTCCTATCTCCTATCTCCTATCTCCTATCTCCTATCTCCTATCTCCTATCTCCTATCTCCTATCTCCTATCTCCTAACTCCTAACTCCTATCTCCTATCTCCTATCTCCTATCTCCTATCTCCTATCTCCTATCTCCTATCTCCTATCTCCTATCTCCTAACTCCTAACTCCTATCTCCTATCTCCTATCTCCTATCTCCTATCTTCTATCTTCTATCTCCTAACTCCTAAATACTGACGGGTTATGATATGGTGATATGTGAATATTTTTTCTATGTAATGGTTTGCGATTATGTCAACACCCTCTAAACTGTACGAAGGTAAAGCTAAAATTGTTTATGCTACGAAAAATTTACAGGAATATTTAACCTATTTTAAAGATGATGCTACAGCATTTAATGCACTCAAAAAAGGCACAATCATGGGGAAAGGGGAGATTAACTGTACAATTTCTTCAGCATTGCTCAATTATTTAGGCTCTAAGGGTATTAAAACTCATTTTTTGGCTCAAAAGTCAGAAAGAGAAATGTTAGTTAAAGCGGTGCAAATAATCCCGTTAGAAGTAGTGGTGAGAAATATTGCCGCAGGAAGTTTATGTAAACAAACAACATTACCTGAAGGACAAAAATTACCTTTTCCTTTAGTAGAATTTTATCTCAAAAATGATGATTTAGGAGATCCTCTTTTAACCGTTGATCGTCTTAATATCATGAATATAGCTACTGTTGAGCAAATTAACCAGTTAAAAGATAACGCCTTAAAAATCAATCAATATCTGATAGAATTCTTTGGTAGTTGTGATATTACTTTAGTCGATTTTAAACTTGAATTTGGGTTAGATTTTGAGGGGAATTTACTATTAGCTGATGAAATTAGTCCTGATACTTGCCGTTTATGGGATAACTTGGAACAAGATACAGAAAAAAGAGTCTTAGACAAAGATCGCTTTCGTCGAGATTTAGGTAAAGTTGAATCAGCATATCAGCAAGTACAAAAAAGAGTTTTAACTCAAATTGAAAAACTGAAAAATACCTAGTATATTTAGAAAGAATTATTGCAATTAATTAAAATTTGGTGTGTGGCAGTGAAAAAAAACAAAACTCAAGATCATTCTTTAACAGCTAATCAAAGTAATTCTGCTGTGATATTAGCTTTTGACACTCAAAAAGGGAACAAAAGACTTCTTCGTTTTAATACTGACATTGATAAAAATATGTTAGTCGAAAATAAATCTCAGTGGCAGAAAACTTTACTCTTGATACTGTTATCAACTCTTGGTTTTTCCTTTCCTTTAAAGGCTTTCGCACAAACTAATGTTCTCTCTCAATCTTCGGATGTTGTTACAGCTTCTATTCCTATTCCTGTCACCCATCCTGAAAATGAGACGATGCCAATGGCACACTATGGGATTGCACAAGAAAAATTTGCCAAATCAGAAACTGACTCTATTCCTATTCCAGTCTCTGTCAAAGAAAACGCTTTAGTATCAACCCCAACCAATTTAATCGCTCAAACAGAAACCCCCGTCACACCTCCCCAAACTCCTCCTGTCACAGAAACTCCCGTCACACCTCCCCAAACTCCTCCTGTCACAGAAACCCCCGTTACACCTCCCCAGACTCCTCCTGTCACAGAAACCCCTAGCGAAGAAGCTCGTGTTTTAGTATCAGAAGTATCTATTACAGGGGTAGAAGGGGAACTCAAAGACTTAGTATATAATAGCATTAGAACTAATCCAGGGCGTACAACCACCAGATCAAGATTACAAGAAGACATTAACGCTATTTATGCCACTGGTTATTTTAGTAATGTAAAAGTAACGCCAGAAGATACCCAACTAGGGGTAAAAATTACTTTTGCAGTTGTGCCTAATCCCATCTTACAACAAGTAGAAATTCAAACTCTCCCAGAAAAAAGTACCACTAAAAAATCTCCTTTACCTCCAGAAGTACTTAAAAAAGCCTTTGAAGAGCAATACGGAAAAATCCTTAATTTAAGAGATTTACAAGAAGGAATCACAGAAATAAATAAATGGTACACCGATAATGGTTATGATTTGGCTCAAGTCGTTGGTGCACCACAAATCAGTCCCGATGGTGTTGTAACTCTCATTATCGCCGAAGGACAATTACAAAATATTCAAGTGCGATACTTTAACAGTGAGCAAGAAGAAGTTAAAGGTAAGACGAGAGAATTTATTGTTACCAGAGAAATACAGCTAAAACCGGGAGATATTTTTAACCGTCGTACTGCCCAAGAAGATTTACAAAGAGTATTTGGTTTAGGTCTTTTTGAAGATGTTAAACTATCTTTTGCACCCGGAGATGATCCTTCTCAAGTTATCATGAACGTTGATGTAGTAGAAAATAATACAGGATCTTTAGCCGCAGGGGCTGGTATTAGTTCCACTAGCGGTTTATTTGGTACAGTTAGCTATCAAGAAAGAAATTTAGGCGGTAATAATCAAACCGTAGGTTTAGAATTTCAATTAGGAGAAAGAGAATTATTATTTGATGTTAGTTTTCAAGATCCTTGGATTGGTGGAGATCCTTATCGTACTTCTTACACGGGTAATATTTTTCGTCGAAGATCTATTTCTCTAGTTTATGATGGTACGGATACAGAGACTATTCGTACAGAAAGAAATAATGATAGTCCAAGGGTAGTGCGTACTGGTGCTGGTTTTACCTTATCTCGTCCTTTAGCTGAAGATGCTTTCTCTAAAGCTGATTGGGTTCTAACCACAGGTTTTCAATATCAACACATAGAAGTGCAGGATTCTGATAGTAATCTTTCTCCTCGTTCTGGACAAGCCTTTGGTAATCAAAAATTAGCATTTAATAACAGTGGTATTGATGATATATTCACCGTTAGATTTAATGCCTCCCAAGACACCAGAGATAATGGTTTACGTCCCAATAGTGGTAGTTTATTATTACTCGGCATGGAACAAAGTCTTCCTTTAACTTCGATTTTGTTTAATCGTGTTCGTGCTAGTTATAGTTATTATCTGCCTTTGAAATTAATTAATTTTGATTTTGTTAAAGGTCCTCAAACTCTTGCTTTTAACTTTCAAGGAGGAACGGTTTTAGGTGATTTACCTCCCTATGAAGCCTTTGTTATCGGTGGTAGTAATTCTGTCAGGGGTTATGGTGAAGGGGATTTAGGTAATGGTAGATCGTTCTTTCAAGCTACGGCAGAATATCGTTTCCCCATTGTTTCCTTCTTGGCGGGTACTCTGTTTTTTGACTATGGGACAACTCTAGGTTCGGGAAGTGCCGTTATCGGTAAACCTTCTGAAGTTAGAGGTTTAAGCGGAGATGGCTTTGGTTATGGATTAGGGGTTAGAGTTCAATCTCCCGTTGGCCCTATTCGTATTGATTATGCTATCAATAATGAGGGAGATAATCGTATTCATTTTGGCATCGGCGAAAAATTCTAATGGGAGAAGAAATAGAGTAAAGTCATATTTTGCACTAACAGTTAAATTTACTATTCATTAGCTCATTAATAAAAGTAAGAATAATTGATTTGAAATGTATTAAAATTTATTCTTAAAACTATATCTATTAAGTATAAAATCTTATCATACTTGATGCTAATATTAAAGAGCATTTAACCAAAGACGCAATCACTTTCTTCCTATTTATTCACATACTCCAAAAAAATGCCATGGCCAACTCTTTTCTCCCCATTACCCCTTTAAAAGGATTCGGTATTATTCTCTTTTTAGCCTCTAGTCTCAGTATTGCCCCTAAAATAGCTTATGCTGGTTGTAATGCTTTTGGGTGTTCTGAATCAAGTGCCGCTGAATGTAATGCCTTTGGTTGTCCTAAACCGCCTATGGGAGAAAAATGCAATGCCTTTGGCTGTCCTGCTTCGCCCCAAGTCTCTCCAAATAATTCTTCTCCCAATTCCATCATTGTCATTCCCAATGGGGGAACATCAGATACGGGAGGATCGGGTGAGGCGATCGCTAATTGCATGAAAAGTTTACTCTACGTCAACGGTAAATATGGCGCTCGCACCAAGATCAGCGAAGATACCGCTATTAAGGCTTGTCGGAATGCTCGATAATGAACCATCGTGTGCAATGGAAACTACTTATTTATTAAAGTAGGAGCATAGAGAAACAGATAGAATATATGTACTAACCAATTTATAGTTGCTTTTCTTTAAATTATTATATATTTAAGGTGTCTATTGAATCAATTTTCTATGATTAAAATTACCTAATTGCGTAAAATATACTCTATTTTTGATAGTTTTTGATAATAAATATAGAGCTTTTATAGTTAATGAAAGAAAAAGTTTTTGTCACGGGTGCAACTGGTTTTGTGGGAGCAAATTTAGTTAGATTATTATTGTCTCAAGAATATCAAGTCAAAGTTTTAGTTAGAAAAAATGCTGATTTAACTAATCTAAAAAACTTAAATGTAGAATTATTAGAAGGAAGTTTAAATGATGAAAATTTAGCTCAAAATATGGCTGATTGTGATTATTTATTCCATGTTGCTGCTCATTATTCTCTGTGGTTAAAAGATAAAGATTTACTATATCAAAGTAATGTTTTAGGTACGAGAAATATTTTACAATGTGCAAAAAAAGCTGGTATTAAACGTACAGTTTATACAAGTTCTGTAGCGGCTATTGGTGTTAGAAAAGATGGTATTTTAGCTGATGAAACTTATCAATCTCCAGTAGAAAATTTAATTGGTAATTATAAAAAATCAAAATATTATGCTGAACAAGAAGCTCATTTAGCCGTCAAAAATGGTCAAGATATTGTTATTGTAAATCCTACCACTCCCATCGGTGCTTATGATTTAAAACCTACTCCTACAGGAGAAATTATCGTCAGATTTTTAACAGGAAATATGCCCGGTTTTGTTAATACTGGGTTAAATTTTATTGATGTTCAAGACGTAGCAAAAGGACATCTTTTAGCTTTAGAAAAGGGTAAAACTGGACACCGTTATATCTTAGGAAATCAAAATTTAACTTTACAACAGTTTCTTCTAAAATTAGCCTCCATTAGCGGTAAACCATCTCCAAAAATTCAATTACCTCTATGGATTCCTTTAACTATTGGGATGATTGATGAATATATCTTGACAAAATTCGGTAAATCCCCTTCTATAGCAGTGGAAGGAGTAAAAATGTCGGCTCAATTTATGTATTATAATTCCACTAAAGCCATTGAAGAGTTAGGATTACCTCAAACTGATATTGATACAGCGATCGCCAACGCCATACATTGGTTTAACTCAAATTTGATTTCCAAAAAATAAAAATTAATTTTAAAACTAGACTAATTTAGTTCTTTAGTACTGTAAAAAAAATCTCACTTTCCACAGATAATATATGTTAATAATCTTCCGTTATTTTTAAGATCAATTCTCAGAATAACATGAGATAATTAAAAAAATATTTAAAATGTGACCATAAGGAAAAATAATTTTATGAAGAAAATAAACGCCATTATCAGTACTTTTTTTCTTTCATTAGTTTTATTACTAAATGTAAATGTTAATAATGCCGCCGCCACAGGAGTCTATGATTTACCAGTGGTTAATGCTGGTGAAAATGTTTGGGTTATTGACAATGCAGAAGTAATTAGTAAAGCAACAGAATCACAATTGAGTGATGAATTAGGACTTTTAGCTCAAAAAACAGGCAATGAAACTCGCATGGTAGTTATTAATCGTCTTGATTATGATCAAACTATCGATTCTTTAACTGATGATATTTTTACGTCTTGGTATCCTACTCCTGAAGAACAAAATAACCAAACATTATTAGTTTTAGATACTTTAACTAATCGTACTGCTATTCGTAGTGGTGAACAATCTAGGACTTTTTTAACTCCTGACATCAGTGAAAGTTTACTTAAAGAAACCGCCGTTATTCCCCTCAAAAATTTACAATATAATCAAGCTCTAATAGACGTAAGTAATCGTATGATCGCCGTTTTATCAGGAAAAGAAGATCCAGGTCCTCCTGAAGTTAAAGAATTAGCTATAGATGGAACTTTTGCCACCGCCGAAGAAACTAATGATCGTAGCGCCACTATTTGGATGATCGTTTTGGTCGCATTAGCGACTTTAATACCAATGATTACATATTTTTGGTATGTTGGCTTTCCGGGTAATTAAGCTAGAATAAGAAAATGAAAGCATCGTATTTCATAACTGTCAATATTAATATCAACAGATAACAAGAAAAATTATGCTAACAGATCCCTTTGTTATTCGATACTATCAAAAATTAACTGATGGAATGGTGGATTTATGGCAAAGCGGTAGTCGCTATGAAGAGTTAAGAATATACATGGAAGGGTATCTAACTTGTCTTCGTCTTACTAACGTCATAGAAGGTTACTTAATCCATCGCCTAGAAGAAGAGGCTTTTCGTTTTTTAAGAGATCCTTCTAATTTTGAACTAGCTATGACCCAAATGCAACCAGAACATGGCTACTATTAATTAATCATCAACAATTAACAATTAACAATTAATTAATTAATTTATAAGTTATCTTTTCTTTAGGAAAAAAAGTGATCATAATTATATTTAATATTTTTATTTTTTAAATCGGACTAAAACTTAAATTAAATAATGTCAGTTATTACTAATAATTTAGAATCTATCCCTCATCAAAGTCGTGTTGCTTCTGTCAGTCGCACTACTAAAGAAACAGACATTAAAGTACAAGTTAACCTTGATGGAGAAGGAAAATGTAATGTTAACACTGGCATTCCTTTTCTCGATCATATGTTACATCAACTTTGCTCCCATGGTTTATTTGATTTAGATATTCAAGGCACTGGAGACATCGAAATAGATGATCATCATACTAATGAAGATGTAGCGATTACCCTCGGAAAAGCCATCGCTCAAGCTGTGGGTAATCGTCAAGGTATTCATCGTTTTGGACATTTTGTCGCTCCCTTAGACGAAGCCTTAATTCAAGTTGCCCTTGATTTTTCAGGTCGTCCACATTTAAGCTATGGTTTAGAAATACCTACCCAAAGAGTTGGTAATTATGATACTCAATTAGTGAGAGAGTTTTTTGTGGCTTTAGTTAATCATAGTCAAATTACTTTACATATTCGTCAACTAGACGGTATCAACTCTCATCATATCATCGAGGCTACTTTTAAAGCCTTTGCTAGAGCTATGCGCATGGCTGTAGAAATGGATTCTCGTCGTATTCATGAAATACCAAGCTCTAAAGGAGTCTTGTAGTAATTTAGTCTTTATTCAAAAAAATATTATCAGTAATTATTATGTCAAGTAAATATTTGTTAATCGCTTCTAGTGAACCATATACAGGGAAATCAGCTACAATTTTAGGCATTGCCCATCAACTTCAAAAGAGAAACATTAAACTTGGTTACGGTAAACCTATCGGCACTTGTTTTAACTCTTGTGATACTTTAAGAGATGAACAAGACTTACAATTTATTACTCAAACTTTAAATTTGTCACCATCTCAAGTAAAATCTCCTTTACTATTACTCAACGAAAAAACTATTCTTGAATATGTTGGCAAAGAAAATAATTATGAAGATCAATTATTAGAATATTGTGAGTCTATTGAAGCAGATTTAATTCTTTTAGAAGGTGCAGGAAATTTAACCCAAGGAAATTTATTTAATCTTTCGGCAGAAGAAATTGCACAAAAAATAGACGCTTCTGTATTATTAGTGGTGAAATATGAACCTTTATTGATTATTGACCAAATTTTAGCAGCTAAGAAATCTCTAGGAAATCGTCTTTTAGGTGTTTTAATTAATAGTATTCCTCATGAACAATTAGACGTTTTAGAAAATACCATTAAACCTTTTTTCAAGTCTCAAAATATCGATATTTTAGGAATGTTACCTACGGATAGATTATTACAAAGTGTAAGTGTCCGTGAGTTGGTTTCTCAATTAAAAGCTAAAGTTTTATGTCGTGAAGATCGTTTGGACTTAATGGTAGAAAGTCTTACCGTCGGTGCAATGAATGTCAACTCCGCTTTAGAATATTTCCGTCAACGGCAAAATATGGCTGTAGTAACAGGAAGCGATCGCACAGATTTACAATTAGCCGCCTTAGAAAGCTCTACAAACTGCTTAATTTTAACAGGTCATACTCCTCCACAACAATTAATTTTAGCAAGGGCTGAAGACTTAGAAATACCAATTTTAACCGTAGATTTTGATACCTTAACTTCTGTAGAAATTATCGATAACGCTTTTGGCAGGGTAAGACTACACGAAACTATTAAGGTAGAATGTGTTCAAAATTTGATAGAAGAACATTTTAATATAGATTTATTACTAGAAAAATTAGCCTTGGTAAATTGAGATATTATTTCTAGCAACATTAAGAATAGGTTACAGGTATCAGGTTTCGGGTGTCAGGTTTTAAATAATGAGTTTATACTCAGATCTTACACCCTATTAACTGGTGACGGTTGGGCAAGGGGCAAGGGGCAAGGGGCAAAGGGCAAGGGGCAAAGGGCAAAGGGCAAGGGGCAAGGGGCAAAGGGCAAAGGGCAAGGGGCAAAGGGCAAGGGGCAAAGGGCAAGGGGCAAAGGGCAAGGGGCAAAGGGCAAAGGGCAAAGGGCAAAAGGGCAAAAGGGATTAAAATTGACTCAAACTATACTAAAATTGATTTTTTTACTTTTGCTTATTAAGTATTTTTGATCTAGTGCAAGATCTCAGTTATACACACTATTCAATATTCTTCCTAACTCCCCGTTTCCTTTCTATCTTCCCGTTTCCTGTCTAACTTCTATCATGATTCATGAGGATATTTAATAACGTATTCCTGCATTTTCCCACCGTTGTAAGGCTTCTCCTAATCGTTGGCAATCACCTATCAAGCTCAGTCGCACATAACCCTCACCTCCCTCGCCAAAAGCGTTACCCGGAGTTACGACAACCCCCGTATTTTGCAAAACATTAAGGGCGAAATCTGTGGAATTGGAATTACGAGGAACTTGTACCCATAAATACATAGTGGCTTTAGAAGGTTTCATATTCCAGCCTAACTTCGTTAAACCTTCCATCACAAAATCTCGACGTTTTTGATACCTTTGTTGTACCTCATAAATGTAAGTATCTGGTAATTGTAAAGCTGTTTGTGCTGCTGCTTGAATCACACTGAAAATACCATAGTCAAGGTTAGTTTTGAGAGTGCGTAAACCTTGAATAATATCGGTATTCCCCACAACAAAACCCACACGCCAACCAGCCATATTATAGGTTTTAGAGAGAGTATGAAATTCTACACTAATATCTTTTGCTCCTTTAATTTGTAATAAGCTAGTGGGTTTATAACCTTCAAAAGCTAATTCGGCGTAGGCTAAATCATGAACTAACATAATTTGATAATGCTTCGCCCATGATACCACTTCTTCAAAAAAGCTACGGGGTGCAGTGGCGCTAGTGGGATTATTCGGATAATTAAAATAAAGTATTTTTGCTCTTTGAGCTACATTTTCAGGAATTTTACTTAAATTTAACACCCAATCTTCTTCTGCCGTTAATATGGGTGCATAAATGTCCGCTCCTGCAATAGCTGGACCTCGATAATGAGCAGGGTAAGATGGACTTGGTACAATAACCGTATCTCCTTGATTGACATAAGCCAATGCTAAATGACATAAGCCTTCTTTTGAGCCGAGTAATGGTAACGTTTCACTATCGGCACTTAAGTCAACTTGATAACGTCTTTGATACCAATTGGCGATCGCTTGACGAAAATCTGCTGTACCTTCAAAAGGTGGATAACCATGATATTTAGTGATATTTAGAGCCTCTTTTGCCGCTTCGATAATAGGTTGAGGGGTTGCACCATCAGGGTTGCCCATACCTAAATCAATTAAATCTAAACCTTGCTCTGTGGCTTTAACTTTCAATTCATCTAAACGAGCAAAAACATAGGGAGGTAAGGCACTTAAACGATCAGCACGATTAATCCAACTGGTTTTCATGGGTAATATTATATCTGTAAAGCATCAAAAATTGTCAGTATCGCCTTTAATTTATTAACTATAACTGACGCACTACCTCTTTCTTTTAGAGAGGCTGAATTAACTTCTTTGCGTAAATCTTGTTAATCTTGAGAATTAAATTCAAGTTTTAAAAACGAACTATTTAGACAATCTCTCATTATAACATTAATTGCTACTATTTTTAATCAGTTTATAACTAAAGATTGATAAATCTACTTCATTTTACATTGAGATTATTTCTTTACCAGATATTTACTATTGATAGTTAACATTATAATTATTCGTTAGTAAAAAAGGAAATTAAATCAATGAAAATTACCAATAAATTATTCATAAGTGTTTTGTTTTTGAGTGGGATTATTTTTAATTTAACTGTCACTACTTTTCCTGTATTCAGTCAAGAAAGTTATTCTTTTTCTAATGACAAGCAAGAAGTTAAAGGAATAAAAAGTAATGATGATAAACATTCTGAAGATCAAGAAAAAGACGACGATAATGACAATGATGAAAAAAACGAAAATCATCACAATCACTAAGAGAAAAAAACTTTAAAATTTCGTCATAAATATTTACTTAAAGAGGGGAATTAACTCCCTTTTTTATTATCTTTAATTTGCCTGATAAAAATGAAATTAGAATGAAAATTAATAAAATCAAGAAAAAATACTAGAAATGGTTTGATTAGATAATTTAAAACATCAATCTAACACCCGTGACAAATTTTATATCATCGCTACTTTCTCCTTTTTTCTCAGCAAAATTAGCCGTATTACCAAATAGTTTATTCCAACTAACACCAATATAAGGAGCAAATTGTCGATTAATTTCGTAACGTAATCTTAATCCCAACTCCAAGTTATTAATACCGCTACCAATGTCAAATTCTTCTACTTTTTGAATAGCTAAATTAGTTTCAATTCTTGGTTGTAAAATTAATTTTTGTGAAAGTAATAATTCATATTCAGCTTTAAATCTAGCGGAAATATCCCCTTGATTACTAATAAATAAAGCGCTATCAATATCAAAAAAATAAGGCGCTAATCCTTGTATTCCAATAACGGCAAAACCTCGACTATTTCCTTTATCACCGTATAATTGATCGTAACGTAAACCAGCCTGAAAATCCCAGTAAGGAGAAATTTGTTTACTGTATAAAAGTTGTAATTCCGCTTCACCGTTACCATCATCTAAACTAACATCACCCTCAGTTTTAAAGACAAGTTTTTGATAATCACCACCAACCCAACCGCTAACATCCCAATTAAAAATATTTTGGCTATCATTTACCTGATATTCTAATTGATCAAAAAGTACATTAGAAAAAATTTGATTATCATGGATAGGTTCACCAAAATCTGATTCACTGTTATGATTATGATCATGATTATGTTGAGCAAAAATAAAGTTTTTTTCTTGATGTATAAAATTATTATGTTTAATATCTTGAAAAAAAAGTTGTTTATCTTTGATGGTATTTTCCGAATTAAAACTATCAATACTAATAGAATTTTTTATGTTAATATTATTAACTTTTTCCGCTTTACTATTTTGCGAAAACAAGATAAAATTTAGAGATAAGATTACACTTAATAACGAATATCTTTTGATAATTTTGGACATTAATATTAATACTATTTTTGTTTATAAAAATTTTAATTGTAGGTTGGGTTGAAGAAGAGAAACCCCACAAGAATATATAAAGATTTTTGATTGGTTACACATTGTTTAATTCAATCTAAGATTAGCCGATAACATTAATAACCCTAAACATTCCTACATCCATGTGATACATTAAATGGCAATGAAAAGCCCATTTTCCTTTAGCATCAACATCAATTTCTGTAGATAATTTTTCTGCTGGTTTAACAATTATGGTATGTTTTCGAGGTTGATAAATACCATTACCGTTAACTAATTCCATCCACATTCCATGTAAATGTATCGGATGTTCCATCATGGTATCATTAACAAAAGTTAACCTTAATCTCTCGCCATAATTAAAGTTTATTTGTTTATCTTCAGAGTATTTTTTCCCATCAAATGACCACATATAACGTTCCATATTACCAGTTAAATGTAACTCAATTTCTCTATCAGGTTTACGTTTATTTTTTAGGGGTTTAAGACTCTTTAAATCTGTATAAACTAACACTTTATGAGGTGCATTTTCTAAGCCAATTCCTGCTTCATTTAAACGATTTTTTACCATCATTGGCGTAGCCGCATTTCCTAAACCATGATTATTTTTCCCATGAGGTTGCCACGAAAAATCTAAGGGTTGATTTTGACTCATGTCATGGTTATCATGATTCATTCCTGACATATTAGACATATCATGATCATTGTGACTCATATTCGACATATCATGATCATTGTGACTCATATTCGACATATCATTTTTTAGTTGATTATGGTTACTATGATCCGATAATGAAGAATTATGGGTATTATGATCCATTCCTGCCATATTATGATCCATCCCCATATCTGCCATTGTACGCAAAGGGCGCTCTCTTCGGGGAGGAATTTCAGCAGATAATCCTTCTTTTATCACTAGTGTACCCCGAACATAACCACTGCGATCCATTGTCTCGGCAAATATAGTATAAGCCTCTTGGGTAGTTGGTTCAACAATTACGTCATAGGTTTCGGCTACTCCCATCCTAAATTCATCTACCGTGACTGGTTGTACATTTTGACCATCAGCTTGTACTACTGTCATCTTTAACCCTGGAATCCTCACATCAAAAAATGTCATGGCGGAGGCGTTAATAAATCTTAGTCTAACTTTATCACCCTGTTGAAAAATTCCCGTCCAATTTTTATCTGTTGTTTTACCATTTAAAAGATAAGTATAAGTTGCACCTGTCACGTCAGCAATATCAGAAGAATCCATACGCATTTGTTTCCATTCCCAATCTTGTGCTAAATTACCTGCCGTGCGACGTTGATAATTATAATAAGTAGGCATTTTTTTCAAATTAGCGAGAATTGCGTGGGGATTCTCAAAACTCCAATCTGACAGTAAAATAACATAATCTCGATCATACTCGAAAGGATCGCCATCACGAGGTTCAATTATTATAGCGCCATAATGTCCTAAAGGTTCTTGCATTCCACTGTGGCTATGATACCAATAAGTACCGTTTTGAGTTACGGGAAATTGATAAGTAAAGGTTTCTTTTGGTTTTATCCCTCGAAAACTTACCCCCGGCACTCCATCCATATTTGCTGGTAAGATTAAACCATGCCAATGAATTGAGGTATCTTCCTTCAGATTATTGGTTACTTTTATTGTCGCAGTTTGCCCTTCTTTTAAGCGAATCGTTGGAGCTGGTAAACTATTATTGACAGTATAACCCATAGCTGTGCGTTCGCTAATCGTCAACTTTGTTTTTTCTACTTGTAAATTAATAATATCTTCTTCAACATTCTTATTTTTAGCAGAAACGGGAAGAATTTGATGTAAGGTAATAAAACTAGCCGCTCCTCCTGAAAATTGCAGGAATTTACGTCTATTGAGCTTATTTTGCCTCATAACTAAGTTTTACCTCATTTTTAACTCTAATCTTTTTCAATTTCCATACTGTCAAATAAATATGAAAATAAGATGAAATTCAAAAATGTGGAATAAAACTATTTTTTACGCAATCTTAAGAGTTATTTTTTCTGAAATATTATTGTTAATTGTTAATTATTAATTATTATTATTTATGGCTCTTCTACAACAGTTATGATAAAAATATAAACGTTATGATTTAACAGTTTTAATTTAATAGACCTCTTGCAAAATAAAAAGTAAAATCTGTTTTAGGATGGAAAACGTTAATTTCTTAACTGTTACAGTCGAACGAGAAGTCACCCTCTCGCACTCTGCTTCAAAACTGTACGTGCGACTTTCACCGCATACAGCTCCTAAATAACAAAGCTCTTGACATGAGCAGAAATTAATGTATTTCCTTGTTTGATGAGTTTTCACTCCTATATCTTTTACCTCAAAAAGGGTTCAAAAGCATAAAATACAATTACTCATCCCCAAACATCCTTGTTATCCGCTTCTTGTCTGCATATCTCTGGAATTACCCAGAGCATTTGCTTTTAGAAGCATCCTCTCCCTTTAATGGCTTACGGATGGTTTCCTACTATCTTATTTATAGA
>Ga0210015_1000138_pt1 | contig 75119 bp, 65 predicted proteins | sample CryGeymeta201522_FD_185471 | JGI IMG/M metagenome (GOLD analysis project Ga0210015, IMG submission 185471) | Groundwater microbial communities from Crystal Geyser aquifers in Utah, USA - Crystal Geyser metaG 2015-22 (SPAdes) (version 2) | ecosystem: Environmental > Aquatic > Deep subsurface >...
TCCGGACACTTTCGTCGCACTCCATCCAGTAGGGTCATATCAACGGACGATGAATTCTGCGTGCAATGCCCCGGCAGCCTTGATGCTTTTGAGGATATCGATCATGTCACGGGGTGACACGCCCAAGGCATTCAAACCTTGGATAACAGCAGAAAGTGTTGTTCCGTCGGGCACCTCGGCGAGACCGATCCCCGGTTCCTCTTGGAGTCCCACGCTGGTTCGTGGAACTACAACTGTTTCGCCGGCTGCAAATGGATTGGGCTGAACCACAAGCGGTGCCTCCTCAATTCGGATCGTCAGGTTTCCTTGGCTGACTGCGACACGGCTGATGCGCACATCCTCACCCATAACAATCGTACCGGAACTTTGATCGACGACAACTCGCGCCCTTCGTTCTGGTTCGACCTCAATGTTCTCAATCCGTCCAATCGCATGGGCAGGCGATGCCAACCGTGTCGCGGCAACGTCAAGCATTACCGTGCCAGCGTCCAGCATCACGGCCACGCCACGTTGGAGATCACGATTGATTGCATCTTCGATACGCGCGGCTGTCGTGAAATCAGGTGTTCGAAGCGCCAAGCGGATCGAAGTCAACTGTGTGAAGTCAAATTCAATCTCGCGCTCGACCCGGGCACCTGCCGGGATCAAACCTGCCGTCGGCACACCTTGGGTCACTGTCGCCCCCTGACCATCGGCCACCGCACCGCCAGCGAGGATTGTGCCTTGGGCCACGGCATAGATCTGCCCATCCGCCGCATTCAACGGCGTCATCACCAAGGTGCCACCCATCAGGCTGTTTGCATCGCCGATGGCCGACACCGTCACGTCGATCTGGCTGCCCGTCCGGGCAAACGCTGGCAGCGCTGCGGTCACCAGAACGGCCGCCACGTTCTTTGGGCGAAACTGCTCACCTGTCACATTGACGCCCAACCGTTCGAGAATGTTGGACATGATATCCTCGGTGAAAGGGGCATTACGCATCCCGTCACCAGTACCGTTCAAGCCAACGACCAGTCCGTAGCCGACCAGATCATTGCCGCGCACACCGTCAAATTCGACAAGATCCTTTATTCGGACCGGGCCAGCCATCGCTTGAGCGGCCAGCAGAAGGAAGAACAGAACGCATGTACGCAGCAAGGTCATCGCAGATACCCCGTAAGATTTAATTGCGATAGCCGGGCCGTAAGCGTGTAAAAGGTTTCCAATTGGGTTTGCACGGCCTGAAGCTGGGTTGCCGTCTGAAAGGGATCGGCACCGATCAATGCTGATCGTGCCATCTCGAGCGATGCCGTTTCGGCTCCATTGCGAACCTTGGCCGTGTCGATCCGCGCCTCGACCATACCGATGTCGCCGCGCAAGGCAACAACGCTGGCTTCGGCTTCAAACAGGTTGACACCGGATTTGCGGATCAGTTTGCGTTGTTCAGCGATGTCGCCTGACAATACACCGCGATCGAGCAAAGCGGCCTTTGCAGTTGCGGACAATGCTTCGCGCAAGGCGCTGTTTTGGGCTGTTACGTCAAGGGCAAGACTATCTTCGGGACTGACACGAAAGGGTGCCATCGGTGTCGCGGCCCCAAGGTAGCGTTGTGCGTCAAACCCTCCGCCGGCAGCAAAATAGGTATCGACAGCTGATGATATATCGTCATAGCGGGCGCCGGGCGGCAGATTGGCCGCGAGATCGTCAAGTATCGACTCGGCATTGTCGACCGCCTGCGCCGTCGTATCAGCCCCCGCAAACAGGCTGCGTCCAGCAATTGAACCGTTCAAAGTGTTGACCAAAGACGAAAAGCGGCTGTGGGCGTTTTTTCCGAAATTTCCGATCAAAACCGGACTGATCGAATTTTCGATGTCTATTGCGGCCTTGGCCAATGACTGAAGCCCGTCTGTGACCTGCGACAGCGCATTTTGAACACCCGTCAGGAAAAGGGCAGACTCCGCAATGACTGTTTCGTATGCGGAAAACTGAGACAGAGAACGCGCGATCACCGCGACGGGTGCCAGGTCGCCGCTTAGCGGGGTGTGCAGGTTTGACTTTCGTCCGGTGGTCAACTCGCTGGCCAAGGTGTTCATCTCGGTGCGGATCCGCACGTTGGATAGCCGATTGGAAAAGGTCATGGCAAGATCGCCGATGGATGTTATCGTCATGTCAAATCTCCAACAGCCGACGCATCATGTCATCAACCACTTGGATTACGCGGGCGTTTGCCGCGTAGGATTGTTCAACAAGAAGCAGTTTTCCCATCTCCTGATCAGTGTCCACACCTTCCCCCAATTCTTGGGCGCGCAGCGCATTTGCCCGGTTCTGTGAAAATGTCTGAGAGTGTTCTGCGCGAAATAAAGCCCCTCCTGTGCGCGAAAGCAATTCGGTAGCATAGTCAGAGGCAGAGCCATCGACACCAAACACGGTCGCACGCGGTGCAGCCAGTGTATCGGACAAAGCCTGAAGCAACCTTGCGTTTCCTTCTGCACCGACAGAAGCCGCGCCCAAACCGTCGCGCAGGCGCATGACAAGGCCCCCTTCAGCGGGGTCAGCCAGCGCATTGAATGTCAGACGTTGGGCCACCCCCTCGGCAGGGGCGACGGCAAGCGGGGCGCCGGCGTCGGTGAACAAACCGGCGTCGCCCACCGCGCGGGTCGGATCGAGGCCTGGCAATTCGAAACGCTGAATGAGATCGCGGGCGAAGGCATCAAGATCGGCTTGGCTCTGGGGGGCAATGCTATCGCGCAGTTCAAAATTTGCGGCCAGACGGCCGCCTTCCATGCGGCCAGCACCGTTTCCCATAGTCACCGCTTGGCCGTTGATCGTGAGGCCGGACAACTGCCCGCCAGCGGCGCTCATTCCCGGGGTGATGGCGTTGGCCTGGGTGAACTCGATCTGCGCTGCCTTGCTGTCCAACAGGATCTGCCCACCGGTCGTCATCAATGCCACAACACCCCGATCGCGCGGTATCTGTCGCAGCGGCACGATGTCGGCAAGTCGGTCAATCAACACCTGCCGTTGATCCATCAGGGCACTTGCGCCTGGCGTCAGATCTGAGGTGCGGGCGATTGCACTATTCAACTTGTAGATCTGCGCCAGGGTAACGTTCAAGGTATCAACATCGCGGGCAATGGCGCGATCAGCGGCCTGTCGTTCGGCCTGGATACCTGCGCCGATGCTGTTGACCCGAGCGACCAGATCCTTGGCGCCATCAACTACCGCTTGCAGGCGTGTGCTGGAATCCGGGCGACTTGCCGCTTCCACAAGGCGCCCTTCAAACGTGGCCAGCCGACTGGTGAGCGCGCCGGTTTCATCCGGCGCACCCAAAAGCGACTGCAACTTTTCAAGATAGCCGACAGACACAGCTCCTTGCGCCACTTCTGCTTGCGCCAAGCGGCGGTCGGACAGGATGGCAGGGTTTACGGCGCGGCGCACACCGTCGACTTGTACGCCGCCAAAGACCGATGATGTTTGCAGCAGATCGCGCTTGCCATATCCCGGCGTCAACGCGTTGGCGATATTGGACGATACCAACTGGGCCGAGCGGCTCACGGCGCTCAGCCCGCTCAGGGCGTTGTTCAGGGCTGAGGTCATGCTCATGGATCACTCCTTCAAAACGGGGGGGTTAGGATGTGGATCACCGCTTGATGTTGGTTGTTTCCTGCAACATCTCATCCACCGTCTGGATGACCTTGGCGTTTGACGAATAGGCGCGCTGGGTCTGGATCAGATTGGTCAGTTCCACCGCCACGTCGGTTGTCGATGCTTCCAGCGAATAGCCCTGCGTTTCACCCGTTGGGCCTTCGCCTGCGTTCCACAGGAACATCGGGCCGCTTTCCATCGACACCTTGTAGGTCTGATTGCTCATTGAGATCAGGCCATCAGGATTGGCCACATCAACCAGCGGCACCTGATAGATCGGGCGGTTGAAGCCGGTGTCATAAATCGCCTGAACGGTGCCGTCCGGGTCAATCTCGACACCGATCAGGTTGCCGACAGGCGACCCGTTCTTGGACAGGTTGGTTGGCCCGAAACTGGCCGAAAGCTGGGTCATGCCATCGACTGCGCCGATTTTCCCGATGTTGAACGCTATATCACCGCCACCAACGGTGATTGGCATCGCGCCTGTCGTCGGATCGTAGGCGCCGCCGGTCACATCGGTGACGGTGGCCAGAGTGCCGCCGCCCGGGTTCGTCGCATTGAAGGTTAACTCATATTCGGCCACAGACGCGCCACCGGATGCTGAGTCGGTGATCACCATGTTCCAACTGTTCGAACTGCCCGTCGCTGGCACAGCCGGTGTAAATGTTGCGGTCAGTGTTTCAGCCTGACCGAGATTGCCGAAATACTCAACCGAAAGCTGCAAAGGATCACCGGCGGCCCCTGCCAGCGTTTCAAACGCGGGTAAATTCACGCCCATGTTTATTGCAGTGGTCGGGTTGGGAACCGACTGGTTGTGGGCGATATCGACAGGGCGCAACGCGGCGCTGGTGTCTCGGGTTACGGCTGGCAGGCTGCCGTCCGGATTCAGAGGCCACCCCATGAGAACCTGCCCGGAAGAGTTGGTCAAAATACCCGCATTGTCGGGCTGGAAAGACCCTGTTCGCATCAGCGACAGCGGCAGGACACCACCTGCGTCCACCGCCGATTGATCGGTCACAGGGAGCATTCCGCGCCCACCAACACTGATATCCATCGGGTTTGACGTGCCGACAATCTGCCCCTGGGTGCTGATCAGGCGGCTCGTGGTGGTCGTCACCCCGCCGGCGGTATAGGTGCCACGGGCCAGTTGCCCCCCATTGACCACCATCGAATGAAAATCCGTTTCCATCCGTTTGTAGCCATAGGTCGACGAATTGGCGATATTGTCGGAAATTCCGGCCAGCCTCTGGGCATTGGCGTTCAACCCGGCCACGCTGGCCGAAAGCGAAGAGTATATTGTCATCGATGCGCCTTTCTAATGCATTGGTCCATTTCCCTGTCTGGTTACGCCATCGGCCTTAACAGGCCGCTAATCGATAAAATGGCATGGACCTTGCCACGCCTCAGCGCAGCAAGGTCATCTCAATCCGGTTGTTGCGAATCGACATCGGGTTGGAAACCACCAAGGACCGATCAGCAAAACCTGTAACCCTCTGAATACGATCGCTATTAAACTCAGACATCTGCACCAACCTGCGCACCTCTTGGGCGCGCGCGCTGGATCTGTCCCAAACCGCCGTGTCGCGGCGCACGACAGGCTGGGCCTGCACATGGCCGCCAATCGCCAAATTGTTGGAGGCCAATGCGAACACCTCGGACACCACTTGCACCAGATCGCGCAAGAGCGGTGTCGGCATGGCCGAATCGCCGTCAAAAAGCGTGGCATCGGGCAGATCGAATAGTTCGACGATCAAACCTTCGTCGGTGACACGGGTGATGATATGGCGGGCCAGCTTTTCACTCACCATGCTTTCGCCGGATTTGCCGGTCAGCAGGTTCTCAAGATCGCTGAATTCCTGCAAGTCGGCATCGCCTGTGCTTTGGCCCTGAGTTGTGGATTCGACCCCGGTATCGCCGCGCGATTTGGTGTTGTCCGAATGATAGCTCTGCGCGGCACCAGACCCGGATTGTGCCAGGTTCTCATCTGAAAACACATTGTCGCCGTTGAACGACCCGCTGCCGCCACCGGACACCCGGTTGACCGGAATAGCCGTATTGAAATAATCGGCCAGCCCTTTGCGCTGGTTCTCCGTTGTCGAGCCCAAAAGCCACATCAACAGAAAAAACGCCATCATGGCCGTCACGAAGTCGGCATAGGCCACCTTCCAGGCACCGCCGTGGTGCCCACCTGCAATCACCTTCTTGCGTTTGATGATTACAGGCGCATTTACATGCGCTGTCATGTTGTCTCACCCCATTTCCCACCGTTGCTCGGTGTAACAGCAGGGCATGAAGGGCCGCTTAACCTGTAAAAACAGGTGTTTTTGCCATATTTCAGCCAACTTTCAGGCTCTGTTTGTCCGCCCCTTTGCCGTGTGCCATTGCTTGGTGTGGCCGCCCGATCACAATCTGGTGCGAAAAACGCAGACATTCACGGCGAACCGCCTCCCGCAAGCACGAGGTGAGATACTCTGTCGTCGCCCGCAATCAGCATTCTGTCGGTATGATCCCTTGTGGGCACACGGTCAAAGGCGCCATGGTTTTGCCGTAAGGTGCCCGTGATGCGTGGATCGGCGGCAGTTCTGCGCCGCTGGCGCCCCTCAGGGGGGTGTTCGGCGGAAATATGCATAACCCTGCGCCTTGCTGGACGATCGCCGTTGTTCGCCGACCGGTCGGCGAGTACCTGTCATGACACAGCTTGATCCGCGCTGATGATTCCGAGGTATTTCCGTGACCGAACAACAGCCCGCCGCCTCCAAAACCCTGCTGCCATTCCTGCTGCTTGCCGCTGTGGCCCTATCGGTCGCGCTGGCGGTCTGGTGGGTTACCCGTCCGGGTCCGTTGCTGATACAGGGCGAAGTGGCGGCGTCGCGCGTCGATGTGTCAGCCCGCACATCCGGCCGCGTGGCCGACGTGATGGCCGATCTGGGCGACGGGGTCGAGGCCGGGATCATCCTTGTCGAATTGTCCAATCCACAGCTTGTCACCGCCCATGCGGCGGCGGCGTCCGGGCTGGCGGTGGCCCGCGCGTCCGAGGCTGCAGCCGGCGCAATCCGACCCGAGCTGATCCGCGCCCGTGAGGCAGAACTTGCCGCGGCCGAGGCCGATTTGCGGCTGGCCGAGGAACAGATCGCCCGCGACACCGAATTGTCGCGACAGGGGTTGCGCCCACAGGCGCTGCTTGACCAGTCTGTTCGCAATCTCGAAACCGCCACGCGGCGTGTCGAGGCGTCGCAGGCCCAGCTTGATCTGGCGCGCGCTGGCGCCGCGCCTGAAGATCGTGCCGTGGCCGCTGCACAGGTCGCACAGGCAGAGGCGACACTTGCACAACGTCAGGCCGATCTGAACGAACTGACGATCCGTGCCCCGATGAGCGGCGAGATTTCCGCCCGCCTGATCGAACCCGGCGAAAACATCGGCCCCGGCACACCGCTGTTTACGATTGTCGATCTCGACAGCGCCTGGTTCACCTTCAACCTGCGCGAAGATCTGCTGGCGGGGTTGCAGGTGGGCGACAGATTGTGGGTGCGTGTGCCTGCGCTGGAGCTTGAGGTGGAGGCGCAGATCATCCTGATCAACGTGCAGGGCCAGTTCGCAAGCTGGCGTGCCACACGCGCAACCGGTGATTTCGATCTGCGCAGCTTTGAATTGCGCGCCCGCGCCACAGAACCTCTGACAGGGCTGCGCCCGGGCATGTCTGCCCTGATTTCGTTGCAGAATTGAACCGGGATGGGTCGGCTTATGCTGCGTGAATTCCGCCTGTTGCTGCGCCGCCCCGCACTTTTGGGGTTGAGTGTGCTGCTGCCGGTGCTGATGATCGCGGTTCTGACCGGCATCTTCCGTGCCGGTATTCCGACCGGCATGGCGGTTGCGGTCATCGATCTGGACAGGTCTGACCTGTCGCGCAGCATCACCCGGATGCTGGATGCGGCGCCTGAGCTGCGGGTCACCCATCAGGCGCTGAACCTGTCCGAGGCCCGCGCCCTGATCGTTTCGGGTCAGGTGCGTGGGGCAATCCGGCTGCCGCAGCACTTTGAGCGTGACATCACCCGCGGCGACCGCCCCGAAATCGTGACATTTTACGACAACCAGCATATGAGCGCCGGTTCGTTGGTTGCGCGCGGTGCGCGCAATGCGATTGACACCGCTCTGGCGGGCCTGCGCGTTTCGATCCGCCAGGGCCAGGGCGCGGCCCCGGTGCAGGCGCAGGTTGCCACTCAGCCGATCCCGTTGCAGGCCCATGCGTTGTTCAACCCTGCCTTTGACTATGTGCATTTCCTGCTGGCGGCGCTGGTGCCGACGATCTTGCAGATCATCGCCGCAGCGGGAACCGCCTATGCCATCTCGCTGGACTTCGGGCCCGGCCGGCATCCGCAGGTTCTGGTGCGTCTGGCGGGGGGATTGCTGCCTGCGATGCTGGGCAAGATCCTGCCCTATACGGCCATGTTCCTGCTGGTTCTCGGTCTTTCCGATGTGGCCCTCTACGGCTGGCTGGGGGTGCCCTTGCGCGGCTCGCTTTTGTTGATGGCGGCGGGGGCGGTTCTGTTTGTGCTGGCTGCACAGCTGATCGGCGCCTTGGCCTTCGTGCTGACGCGCGACATGGGGCGCGCGGCCAGCATCATCGCCGTCATCACGGCGCCCGCCTTTGGCTTCATGGGTCTTGGATTTCCGCGCGAGGCGATGTCGCCGCTGGCGCAAGTCTGGGGGGCGATGATTCCGGGAACCTGGTATGTGCAACTGCGCATTGATCAATCCCTGCGTGCCACGCCTTTCGAGATTTCGGTCTGGCCGGTGCTGTGGCTGGCCCTGATCACACTTGCGCTTGCAACACTGGCCTTTGCGCAACTGGCACGCTTGCGCCGAACCCTGGATCAGGGCGCATGACGGCCATCCTGCACGCCATGCGGGCCGAACTGCGGGCGGTTTTCACAGACGGTCAGGTGCGGTTGATCCTTCTGGCGTCCCTGGTCATCTATGCTTTGGTGTACCCGCTTCCGTATCGTGCAGAGGTGCTGCGCGATGTTCCTGTCGTGCTGGTCGATCTTGACCGCACGACCACCTCGGCCGAACTTGTCCGCCGCGTCGATGCGTCCGAGCCTGTCACGGTCACGGCTGAGGCGCGCGATATGGTGCAGGCTGTCCGCATGGTGCAGGACCGCCGCGCCTATGGTGTGCTGCTGATCCCCGAAGGGTTCGAGCGCGAGCTGCTGCGAGGTCGCCAAAGCCCTGTCGCACTCTATGCCGATGCCAGCTATTTCCTGATGTATCAGCGCGTGATGCAGGGTGCCGCAGTCCCTTTGCGCCAGATGGGGGCCGAGGTTGAGATGGGCCGCCTGATCGCGTCTGGCGCGTCGCTCGGGGTTGCAAGGGCGCAGGTCAGCCCGGCCACGCAGGTCGAGGTGCCTTTGTTCAACCCGGCCGCCGGATACGCCACCTATGTGCTGCCTGCGGCTTTCGTGCTGATCCTGCAACAGACGATGCTGATGGGGCTGGCCCTGATCGCCGTGCGGCGGCGCGCGGGCGAGGGGCATCCGGTGTGGCGGGTTCTGGGGCGAATGGCGTGTTGGGTTGCGTTGTATGCCGTGCTGTTGCCGGTTTACCTGATTGTTTTGCCAGCGATTTACGGTCTGCCCAATCTCGGTCGGGTGGATGCCGTTCTTGCGATCGGGCTGCCGTTCATTCTGGCAACCGGGCTGCTGGCGCAATGCGTTGCGGCGCTTTTCAAGACGGCCGAAGTGGTTCAGGTGGTGCTGCTGGCACTGGGGTTGCCGTTTTTCTTTCTGTCCGGTTTTGCCTGGCCGATCGAAGCCATCCCGCCAACACTCAATGCGCTGGCCCAGCTCGTGCCCTCTACGGCTGCGATTGATGGGTTGGTTCGCGTCAGTCAGATGGGCGCGCGGCTGTCCGATGTTGCCAGCACACTCTGGCAGCTTTGGGCACTCGTGGGGGCATTGCTTGTTGCGTGCCTTGTCATTGAAACCAGGCGCAGGATCGCTGCGCCACCTTTCCCCAATCCCGCAGCCCCCGGCGACCTTTGACATACCAATCATACTGTTTGATCGCGGAGGATAACCGAGACCCTGCGTTGGCGATTCGCGCGACAGGGCCATCCTGCTGTGCGACAATGAGGCGCTCATCTGGCGGTGCCCGGCATTCTGCCCTACATAAGAAATAGAGAAAGCAGGTGAGCGAATGCAGAAGACTGTCCTTTCCGAACGTCCCGACTGGCGCGCCAAGGCCGAAGAGGTGGGTTTCACCTTTGCCGATATGCATGGCGAACCCTATTGGGATGAAAGCTCGGCCTATGGCTTTTCGCTGCGCGAGATCGAACATGACATCGAGGATCCCGCGACCGAACTTCACGCCATGTGCCGGGAGGTGGCCGCCGACGCCATCAAGGATGAAGAGACACTGAATCAGTTGGGAATCCCCGAAGAATTCCGCGATCTGGTCGCCGAAAGCTGGCGCGCGTCAGACCCTGAGGTTTATGGCCGGTTCGATCTGGCCTATGACGGCAGTGGCCCGGCCAAGCTGTTGGAATATAACGCGGACACGCCCACATCCCTGTATGAAAGCGCGGCCTTCCAGTGGGAGTGGCTTGAAGATCAGATTGCAGCCGGCGTGCTGGCCGAGGGCGATGACCAGTTCAACGGCATCCACGAGGCGCTGGTCGAGCGTTTCAGGCACCTGTTCCAGCCGGGGCAGGATCTGCATTTCACCGCCATCGGCGGCGCCCCCGAAGATTATGCTACCGTCGAATCCATGGGCTGGGCCGCGCGCGAGGCCGGTCTTGGCGCCCATTATACCGACTTGGAAAAGATCGCAGTCAGCGACGAGGGGCAGTTTCTCGACGATCAGGACCGGGTGATCGGGGTGCTGTTCAAGCTCTATCCGTGGGAGGATCTGTTCCGCGACGATTACGCGCGCCACCTGAAGACGGCAAATTGCCTGTTGCTGGAGCCTGCCTGGAAGGCCCTGTTGTCCAACAAGGGCCTGCTGCCTTTGCTGTGGCGCAAGTTCGAGGGTCACCCCAACCTGTTGCCCGCCTTTTTTGAATCCGATGTCGCCGAAGCGATGGCCGGAACCGGTGCCGCCCGCGATCCGGCCCTGTTCGAGCGTTCGCGCGACATGCTGATCCACGGCCATGTCAGCAAACCCCTGTTCGAGCGTTCGCGCGACATGCTGATCCACGGCCATGTCAGCAAACCCCTGTTCTCGCGCGAAGGTGCCTCGATTGCCATTGTCGAAGATGGTCAGGTCACCGACACATCGCCAGATGACACATACGCCGAGCACCCCCGCATCCTTCAGGCCTATTGCCCGCTGCCGGTCTTTGATGGCTTTCGCCCGGTGATCGGCGCCTGGATGGTGGGCGAGGCCTGTGTGGGCATGGGGGTGCGCGAGGATCGTGGCCGCATCACCCAGGACCTGTCCCGCTTCAAGCCGCACTATATCCGCGACTGATTTCCGCTATTTATCCGAAAGGACCGCCACCATGAGACGCCGCTCGCGCACCATCGCCCTGACAATCCTTGGCGCCTCCGCCTTCGCCCTCGCCGGCTGCAAGGAGGATCAGATTGATGCCCAAGCCTATCCAGATCTTGAAACCTGTCAGCAACAGGCCAACAGCGGCGGATTGCTGGCACCGGGGCAATGCGAAGACGCCTTTGCCGAGGCACAGCAACTGCATGTCGAAGCGGCGCCGCGTTATGACAGCCTGGCGGTTTGCGAGGAACAGCATGGCCAAGGCGCCTGCGGGTCCGAGGCCGAGCAGGTGGCGGGCGGCGGTTCGGGCGGAATCTTCATGCCGCTGCTGGCCGGCTATCTGATTGGCAACATGTTGGGCGGACGCTCGGGTCTGGCCGGAGCACAGCCGATGTACCGCACGCCGGACGGCCGATTTGCCACGCCATCGGGTGCCAGCACCTTTTCGTCCAATCAGGGCAAGGCCAGCCTCAGTCAGAACCAATTCGCCCGACCTGCCGCCACGGCGGGCAAGGCACCGATGACCCGCGCCAGCGCCGCCTCACGCGGTGGCTTCGGCAGCACCGGCGCAAGAAGTTTCGGCGGCTGAGCATCAGCCTGCGGTGTTGTTTCGATCATTGGCACGGCCTGCCGGATGGCCCGGCCCCGGTTTGCGGCCATGCGGTCGGCTGGCCGCGCTGTAATCAGCGCGGCGTTCACCGGCCAGCACGAAAACCTACACTTGGCCCGGTGTGGTGTGGACATCACAGCCCGCCAACGGACCTGCCGATCCTTATCGAACCGGCAGGCCGCATTTTATCAGAACCCGGCCTTGATCCGCTCGAACGCTTCGCTTTGCTTCTGGCGCAGGTCGTTTGCCATGGGCAGTTGCGCCAACACCGGCGCGTCGATCTGGCCGAGGCCGACAGCGCTCAGCGCGTCATCGCCGAAAGACGCCATTGAGGCGGCGTTCGAATGGCCATAACCGGCATCCAGCAACGGCTGGGTTGAAGACGGGTCGAGCATGGCATTGATGAAATCATACGCCTTGTCTTGCGATCCCTGACCGTTCTTCAGCTTTACATAGCCACACAGCCACAGCGAAGATCCCTCGGTGGTTTCGCGGTTGAAGCCGATGGGAAAACCGTCTTCGACCATCGTGGGCAGGGTTTCGTTCCAGGCCCAGGCCACCAGAACCTCACCACCTGCCAGAAGTTGCGCCAGTTCGGCCGGGTCGGTCCAATAGGTGCGCAGGTTTTCATGCACCTCGCGCAGCCAGGCGGCGGCCGCCTCGAATTGTGCGTCGGTGGCGCTGGTCCAGTTGGTGGTGCCGGTGGCGAGATAGGCCAGGGCAAAGGCATCATCAACATTGTCAGGCAGGGTCATCCGACCGGCATAAGCAGGGTTCTGAAACACCGCGAGCGAGCCGACATCGGCGGCCGGAACCTGATCGGCGTTATAGGCGATCGCGGTCGAACCGAAATCGGTGGGGATAAAGAAGGTTTCGGTGGCGACAGCGGCCACATCCTGTCCGGTCAGGTTGGCGTCGAGATCATCAAAGACGGTGATGCGCGCGGTATCCCATGCCTCAAGCATATCCGCCTCGATCCATTTGGTCACGGAACCGGCGCAGACATGGCTGACATCGGCGCGAAAGCCCGAGCGCAGCTTCTGGAACGCTTCTTCCTCGTCCCCGAAGAAGGCGAAGGTAGGCGAGGCGCCGTGGGTTTCTTTGTATTTGCTATGGAAAGCGGGGTCTTCGAAACCGGGGTAGTCGAAGACCAACAGGCCGGCATCTTGCGCGGCGAGTGCGCCGGCACTGGCCAACAGGCCGATGGCCGTCGTCATTGCGGTGGCAGACGCAAGGGCGGTGAATTTGGTCATGGGCATTCCTCTTTGTGGTTCGGGGCGGGTGATCGCAGATGGCTGACGCGCAGAACAGCGCTGCGCCAAAATTAGGCAGGGTCTGCGCTTTCGGCAAGGCGAAACGGCGCAAGATCGCGCCGCCCTTTGCCGGATTCCGGGCAATTGCCCGCGGTTTGGGCAGCGGGTGTCGTTTGCCTTGCCGCAGCAAAGCGGGCTTGGCCCTTCCGACGCCGGGGGCGGTATACCGCACGGCACAGCCGCATCGGAATTTGCGCCGCATCTGCGGTAAATGACAGCCTTCCTTTGGCAAAGGTCGGATGATTAAGTATTTGACAGGCAAGAGCGCGCTGGCCGATGCTTTGGTTGCAACCGGATGACCGAAGGAGGGGCGCGATGACTTTGCAATTGCGCCCGGTGCTGTGGCTGGGCTTTTTTGCGGTGATCCTCGGGGCGTGGTGGGTGATGTTCGCCATGGCACGAGGTGCGGGGTTGGATGTCTTGGGCCGCCCGGGCGCGATGCACGGCATGGGCATGGCACCAATGACCGGGTTCGCCACCCTCGCCGGAATGTGGGCGGTGATGATGGCCGCTATGATGCTGCCCACCCTCGTGCCCACCCTGCGCAGTTACGAAGATCTTATGGTCAGCGCCGATGCCACAAGGGCCGGATGGCTGGGGGTCATCCTCGGGTATCTCGCGGTGTGGATCGGTGCTGCGCTGCTGTTTGCGGGCGCACAGGTGGCACTGCTGGCGGCTGGGGCTGTCGATGCGCTGGGCCTTGCAACCTCGGTCTGGATCGCCGCCGGGCTGTTGTTCGGGGTGGGGCTGTATCAGTTCAGCCATCTGAAACAGATGTGTCATACGGTGTGTCAGGCCCCGATGATGTATTTCCTGGGGCATTGGCGCACCGGTTTTGGCGGCGGGCTGCGCATGGGGGTGCCGCTGGGGTTTTATTGTGTCGGGTGTTGTTGGGGATACATGGCGTTGGGATTTGTCGGCGGGGTGATGAACTTGGCCTGGATGGGGCTGGCGACTGTCGTCATGGTGATCGAAAAGCTGCCGCAGATCGGTGCCTTTGTGACGCGGCCGATGGGTGTTGCCCTGATGATGGCGGCTGTCGGGCTGATCGCTGCACGCGCCGCCGCTTGGATTTGAGGAGAACGAGATGAGCGCAGACCGCAAAGCCGCCGACAGGATCGCCGTGCGCGACCGCATCATCCAGCAAATGGGCAACCCTCTGCGGCGCAAGTCGCAGCCGACCGAGTGGAAAATCAAGGGCGAACTGTTTTTGAATTGCAGTTGCGATGTGTTCTGTCCCTGTGTCGTATCGCTGGGCGCGCATCCGCCTACCGAGGGCCACTGTCATGCCTGGATGGCCATTGCGATCGACCATGGGCATTTCGAGGGCGCGCCTCTGGATGGCCTCAACATCGGCCTTCTGGTGGATATTCCGGGGCGCATGGGCGAGGGCAACTGGAAGGTCGCCGCATACATCGACGAACGCGCCAGCCAGAAGGCCTATGACGGGTTGCTGAAGGTTCTGTCGGGCGCGGCGGGTGGCACAACCGGGCTGTTCACCTTTCTGGTGTCCGAAATCATCGGTGCCGAGCGGGAAAAGGTTGAGATCCTGCGCGACGGGCGCAAACGGTCGATCACCATCGGGCGCAAGATCCAGGGCGAGATCGAGACGGTATCGGGGGCCGATCCGGCGCATCCGGTGATGATCACCAACAGCAAATACTGGATGGGCCCCGACATCATGGTTGCGCGCGGCCTGAAATCCAAGGTGCGCGATTACGGGCGGGTCTGGGATTTTGCCGGAAAGTCAGGCGAAATCTGCCAGATCGACTGGTCCGGACCCGGCCGATGAACAGTTCGATGAACGGGGCGATGATCACGCCCGAATATTGCCGCATGATGGCACGCTACAACCGCTGGCAGAACAACAGCCTGAGGGCCGCTGCCGCGACGTTGGACGACGCTGCGCGCGAAGCTGATCGCGGGGCGTTCTTCGGTTCGGTCCGCGCGACGTTTTCGCATCTGTTGTGGGCCGATACGATCTGGATGTCGCGGCTGGATGGCTGGACCGCGCCGGGCATGGCGATTACGACCAGTGGTCAGTTCGCCCCGGACTGGCCCAGCGTCACCGCCCTGCGCGGCCGCGCCGACGACCGGATCATCGCCTGGAGCGAACGGATGCACGTCGTCAGCGGCACGGTGGCCTGGTTTTCCGGTGCCTTGCGGCGTGAGGTGAAGAGACCGCTGGCGCTGTGTATCGTGCACTTGTTCAATCACCAGACCCATCACCGGGGGCAGATCCACGCCATGCTGACCGCCGCCGGGGCGCAGCCGGGCGACACCGATCTGTTCATCCTGCCCGAGGATGTTTGACAACCGGGCGCCAGTGTGGCCCGCGCCCGGACCTCGGGCGCGCAGCGCGGGCAAATTGCCAACCAAACCAGGGAGAATGACATGTTTCGAGCGTTGATCGTCGAAAAGGACGAAGCAGGCAAGACCCACGCCGCCGTACAGGAGATCGGCGAGGATCGCCTGCCCGAGGGGGACGTGACCGTGGCGGTCGAATATTCCACGGTGAACTACAAGGACGGGCTGTGCATCGGTCCGGGGGGTGGATTGGTGCGCAGCTATCCCCATGTTCCGGGGATCGACCTTGCCGGCATGGTATCGGCATCCGATGACGCGCGCTATGGGGTGGGCGACAAGGTGGTGCTGACCGGCTGGCGCGTCGGTGAGGCGCACTGGGGGGGCTATGCGCAAAAGGCGCGGGTGCGGGCCGATTGGCTGGTGCCGCTGCCGGATGGGATCACCACGCGCCAGGCGATGGCGGTGGGCACGGCCGGGTTCACGGCGATGTTGGCGGTGATGGCGCTTGAGGATCACGGGTTGGTTCGCGGCCATGGCCCGGTTCTGGTGACCGGGGCGGCAGGGGGCGTTGGCTCGGTGGCGGTGGCGCTTTTGGCGGCCTTGGGGCACGAGGTGGCGGCAGTCACCGGGCGCCCGGAAACCGAAGCCTATCTGCGCGGTCTGGGGGCGACGCAGATCGTGCCCCGCGCCGATCTGGCCGAAACGGTCAAGCGGCCGCTTGAGGCGGAAACCTGGGCGGGCTGTGTCGATGCGGTGGGCGGGGCCATGTTGGCCCGTGTGCTGGGGCAGATGAAATACGGCGCCTCGGTGGCGGCGGTGGGGCTGGCCGGCGGTGCCGGTTTGCCCGCAACGGTCATTCCGTTCCTGCTGCGCGGGGTGAACCTGTTGGGGATCGATTCGGTGATGCAGCCGTTCGACAACCGCCAGCGCGCCTGGGCCCGCATCGCCCGCGATCTGCCCCTGGACAAACTTGAAGCGATGATCAGCCCGGCCACCCTTGCGGATTTGCCCGGCCTTGGGCGTGATATCCTGCAAGGCCAGATCAAGGGCCGGGTTTTGGTGGACGTGAACGCCTGATCCGCACCCGGGCCTTGCCACAAAGGGGGTGCCATGCGACGCTGCGGGGCATGTCTGGGATGGAGGCAACCATGGCATTTGCACTTCCGGCGACGCGGGGCCAGGCCAAGGCCATCGGTGAAAGCGTTCTGGTGCATGTCGCGCCGCTGTCACGGCGCGATCAGATCGTGCAGGGGGGCGACGACGGGCCGCTGCCTGCCCATGCCAATTGCCGCATCCACCTGAAGGCCGGGCAAGGCTGGTCGGTGGCGCCGTTCCGGTTGCTGCGGGATTATTCCGTGTTCGATCCCTATCTGAACCGGCTGAAATCCTGGGGGCGCTATACCTATTTCTTCATCGGCCCGCCCGGGCGTTGGGCGATGATCAAGAACATTGGCCCCGGCCTGCGCTGGGGCGATCTGGGCCCCGAGCTGATGTCGTTTCATGTGGCCGGGCAAGATCTGCTGGCCTGTGTCGATCTGTTGTTCGTGCGCCCCGATGACAATGTTCTGGTGATCCGGGGCGATTATGCGGGGCCGGCCTGGGCCGATCCCGCGCCCTGAGCGGCGGGTCGGCGCGCCCGGTTTTTCGTCTTGCCGCCCAGGGACGGCCGGGCCAAAGTCGGACCAGCCCATTTTCCGCGCCCCATGCGCCCCTCTCGCAGGACCGACAATGACCCAGACCGCCCTCGATACCGGCTTTGTGCGCGCCCAGTTTCCCGCCTTTTGTGAACCGTCGCTGGCGGGGCAGGCATTTTTCGGCAATGCGGGCGGGTCTTATGCCTGTGGCGCGGTGATTGACCGGCTGACGCGGTTTTATACCGCGCGCAAGGTACAGCCCTATGCGCCCTACGCGGCGTCGCAACTGGGCGGTTCCGAGATGGACGAGGCGCGCGACCGGCTGTCGGCTGTGCTGAACATCGCGCGGGATGAACTGTCGTTCGGGCCGTCCACGACGCAGAACACCTATGTGCTGGCCCAGGCTTTTGCCGCAATGATGGCGCCCGGCGATGTGGTGATCGTCACCAATCAGGACCACGAGGCCAACACCGGCCCCTGGCGCCGCCTGGCCGAGCGGGGGTTCGAGCTGCGCGAATGGCGGGTCGATCCGGAAACCGGTCACCTTGACCCTGCCGATCTGACGCGCCTGCTTGATGACAAGGTGCGACTGGTCTGTTTTCCTCATTGTTCCAACGTGGTGGGCGAGATCAACGATGTGCCCGCGATTTGTGCGATGGTGCATGATGCGGGGGCTGTTGCCTGTGTTGATGGTGTCAGCTATGCGCCCCACGGCCTGCCCGATGTGGCGGCGACAGGGGCCGACATCTATCTGTTTTCCGCCTATAAAACCTATGGGCCGCATCAGGGACTCATGGCGATCCGCCGCGATCTGGGGATGCGCCTGCCCAATCAGGGGCATGTTTTCAACGGCGATACGCTGTACAAACGGTTTACCCCTGCAGGCCCCGACCATGCTCAGGTGGCGGCCTGTGCCGGGATGGTTGATTACCTTGATGCGCTTTATACCCATCATGTGGGTGGCACCGCAGGCCCGCGTGAACGGGGTGTTGCGGTGCATGATCTGATGCGCGCCCATGAGGTGGCGCTGTTGCAGCCGCTGCTGGATTACGTCAGCGCGAAAAACACCATGCGCCTGATCGGCCCTGCCGATGCCGCGCGCCGTGCCCCCACCGTGGCCATCGCGCTGGAAGAACCGGGCGAAGGCGTGGCGGCCCGCCTTGCCCGCCTTGGAATCATGGCCGAGGGCGGCGATTTTTACGCCGGACGCGCCCTGTCGGCCATGGGCGTGGACATGGGGCGCGGCGTGTTGCGGTTGTCATTTGTGCATTACACAACAAGGTCCGAGGTTGACCGGCTGATTGACGCGCTAGATCGGGTATGACTGCCTTCGTTCGGCGCCGCCTTGGGATTGCCATGTCTGACACTTCGCCCATCTTGCTGTGGTTCCGCCGCGATCTGCGGCTGTCCGACCATCCCGCGCTTTCAGCGGCCTGCGACACCGGACGCCCGATCCTGCCGGTGTGGATTCTGGATGAGGTGGTCGCGCGCCATGGTGCCTGCCCGAAATGGCGTCTGGGCCTTGGCGTCGAACACCTAGCCGGGGTGCTGGCCGGGCGGGACAGCCGCCTGATCCTGCGGCGGGGCAAGGCGGTTGACGTGCTGCGCGATCTGGTGCGTGAAACCGGGGCGGGGGCGGTTTTCTGGACGCGTCTCTACGACCCCGACAGCAAGGCGCGCGATACCGCCGTGAAATCGGCCCTGAAGGCGGATGGGACCGAAGCGCGCAGTTTTCCGGGCCATGTGTTGTTCGAGCCCTGGACGGTGGAAACCAAGACCGGCGGATTTTACAAGGTCTACACCCCGTTCTGGAAGGCGGTGAAAGACAGTGATCTGTCTGCCGCCCTTGCGGCGCCTGGGCGTATCCCCACACCTGCAACATGGCCCGAAAGCGATGACATCGCCGCCTGGCACATGGGCGGCGCGATGCAGCGCGGCGCGGTCGTGGTTGCGCCTTTTGCGAATGTCGGTGAAGCTGCGGCACAGGCACGGCTGGGCGCCTTCACCGACAAAGGGCTCGCCGGATACGAGGCGGCGCGCGATCGCCCTGCCGCCAGCGGCACCAGCCGGCTGAGCGAAAACCTGACCTATGGCGAGATTTCGCCGCGTGCCTGTTGGCACGCCGGGATGCGGGCCCTGCACGAGGGCAAGCCGGGCGCCGAGACTTTCCTGAAAGAACTGGTGTGGCGCGATTTCGCCTATCACCTGGTGCATCACACGCCGCGCATCGTGTCGGGAAACTGGCGCCCGGAATGGGATGGCTTTCCCTGGAACGAGGATGAAAGCCGCCCCGAGATCGTCGCCTGGAAACAGGGGCGCACGGGAATCGCCTTTGTCGATGCCGCCATGCGCGAAATGTATGTGACCGGCCACATGCACAACCGCGCCCGGATGATCGTTGCGTCGTACCTGACGAAACACCTGCTCAGCCATTGGCGGATCGGGCAAAAGTGGTTCGAGGATTGTCTGATCGATTGGGACGCCGCCAGCAATGCCATGGGCTGGCAGTGGTCTGCCGGGTCGGGGCCCGATGCGGCACCCTATTTCCGGGTCTTCAACCCGGTGACGCAGTTGGACAAGTTCGACCATGACCGCGCCTATGTCGACCGCTGGATCGCCGAGGGCCGGGCGCGGCCACACCGCGACGCACTGGCCTATTTTGACGCCGTGCCGCGGGCCTGGGGCCTGTCGCCACAGGATCGTTACCCCGATGCGATAATGGACGTGGCACAGGGGCGCAAACGCGCCCTGGCGGCTTATGAAAATCGGGCAGGGTGACGGATGCCTTTGCGTCAGGTGAAACAAATGCATCTTGCCTTGGGTGGTTTTTCTGAAAAAACACAGGGGCTTGTTTGCCGGGCGGCGCAACACTACCGTATTTTGCGGTGAGTTTGGAGTGGTGATGGACGTATTGACGACAGTTGCGGGGCAAAAGGATTTGCCACGCTATTTCGAACAGGTGTTCGGTATGGCCTGCCAGATGCGCAACGGTCGGCTGGATTTCGTTTTGTCCGATGGCCGGGTGTTTCGCGCCACCGGCACGGCCAGCGCTTGGCCCGTGGCCGAATTGCGGGTGCACAACCGCGATCTGTTCGCGCGGCTGATCCGCGAAGGCGATCTGGGGTTTTGTGACGCCTATCTGGATGAACACTGGTCCACCCCCGATTTGCAGGCATTTCTCGATCTCTGCAACGCCGACAATTGGGATGTTTATGACAGCTTTCCGGGCATGTCTCTGGTGCGGATGCTGGAACGTGCGCGGTTCTGGCTGATCGGGAATTCCAAGGCGCAGGCGAAAAAGAACATCGCCGCCCATTACGATCTGGGCAATGATTTCTATGGCTTGTGGCTGGACGACACGATGACCTATTCCAGCGCCCTGTTCACCAGCGGTCAGGAAAGCCTGGAAGCGGCGCAGGCGGCGAAATATGCCAGCATGATCGATCAGATGGGGGCCAAGGCCGGCGATCACGTTCTGGAAATCGGCTGTGGCTGGGGCGGCTTTGCCGAATATGCGGCGGCCCAGCGGGGGCTGCGGGTGACCTGCCTGACGATCAGCCGCGCGCAATATGACTTTGCGCTTGCGCGAATCGCCAAGGCCGGCCTGTCCGACAGGGTGACGATCAAGTTGCAGGATTACCGCGATGAAACCGGCACATACGACGGCATTGCCAGCATCGAGATGTTCGAGGCGGTGGGCCAACGCTATTGGCCGACCTATTTCAAAACGGTCCGTGATCGGCTGAAACCCGGCGCCAACGCCACGCTGCAAATCATCACGGTGCAGGAAAGCCGCTGGGACGCCTACCGCAAATCGGTGGACTTCATCCAGAAATACATCTTTCCGGGGGGCATGTTGCCAGCTCCTTCGGTGCTGCGCGCCGAGGTGGAAAAGGCCGGGCTCAGCGTGCTGCGCTCGATCGAATTCGGTGACAGCTATGCCCAGACCCTGCGCCGCTGGCACGAAAGTTTCAACCACCGCTGGGATGATGCGCGCGCGTTGGGGTTTGACGACCGGTTTCGCCGAATGTGGAATTTCTACCTGGTATCTTGCGTTTCGGCCTTTCAAAGCGGAAACTGCGATGTGACCCAGATCACGATCAAAAGGCCCGCATAACCCGATGTATCCCACCGCCGCCAAGCTGGTTGCCGGGCTTATCTTCGCGGCACTGGCGTTTTTCATTTCCGGCCTAGTGATCCCGAATATCCCCTTTGGCGAAAATACCCCGGTCAGTTTTGGCCTGATCAACGCGGCCATCGGGTTTGTACTGGGCTGGCGCGTCTGCGGGCGCCGCGCCGGTGAGGGGTATGGCTTTGCCGCGGCCTATGCGATCACGGCGGTGGTGGCGATTGTGTTCTGGGCGCTGTTGTGGTGGGCGGGGCGCGAGATGATCGAACGGTCGCTGGATCTGTATTACGACGATCCGATCGAAGCGCTGGAAGAAACAGTGCGTCTGATGGTCGAATATTCCGGTTATCTTCTGGGCAATAACGTGCTGCCCGCGCTGGCGGCGGGGGCGCTGTTCTGCGGCGTGGTGGTGGAATGGGTGGGCCAGAAAAACGCCAGACCACAAGAATGACCAATGGCTGATCTGTTTTTGTTCGGAACGCTGCTGGACAGCAATCTGCGGCGCATCGTGGCAGGCTGCGATCTGCCCGGTGTCGCCGCGCATTTGCCGGGCCACGGGGTGTGGCGCGCCGCAGGGGGCGATTATCCGGTGTTGGGGTACGATGCAGTGCAGGGGGCCGATGGTTTGCTGTTGTGCGACGTGCCGGAAACGGCATTGGCGCGCCTGCATTTCTATGAGGAAGGGTTCGGCTATGTTACCGGCACCGTTTGCGTGCAGGTGGCGGGGGGGGCGGCACGGGCCGCTTTGGTTTACCTGCCTGCCACGCCGGACCGGCCCAGCGGCGTTGCATGGGATCTGGCGACATGGGCGGCAGGCTGGGGCGCGCTGACGCGGCGCGCGGCGGGTGAGGCGATGTCGTATTTCGGGCGGTTGACGGGGGCCGAACTGCGCGCCGCCATGGGCACCATCCGGATGCGTGCCGATGCGGCCTTGCGCGCGGTAACCGACAAGCCGCATCTCGACTGGCACGATCCCGCGCTGCGTCGTGACAACGTGACCGTTCTGTCGGCGCAGATCCCCTATGTGCAGTATTTTGCCGTCGGGGAATACGAAATCACCCACACCCGGTTTGACGGCACGACCAGTGGCCAGATGAACCGCGCCGCGTTTCTGATGGGCGATGCGGTGACGGTGCTGCCTTATGATCCAGTGCGCGACAGGGTGCTCTTGGTTGAACAGTTCCGGTTCGGGTTGTTCCTGCGCGGCGATCCCGTCCCCTGGAGCCTTGAGCCGGTGGCGGGGCGGATCGACCCCGGCGAAACCCCCGAACAGGCGGCGCGCCGCGAAGCGGTCGAGGAATCGGGGCTGAACCTGCACCGTCTGATCAAGATCGGCCAGCATTACCCCAGCCCCGCTGCGGTGAGCGAATGCCTGTACAGCTTTGTCGGTCTGTGCGACCTGCCGGATATTGGCCTTGGGTCGGGCGGGCTGGCCAGCGAGCATGAGGACATCCGCACCCACATCATGACCTTCGATGATCTGCTGGCGCTGGCCGATGCCGGCCAGATCGAGAACACGCCGCTGTTGTTCACCCTGTACTGGATGGCGCGCGAACGCGGCCGCCGCCCGTGTGCCTTTGCTTGAGTTTGCCACCGGGGGGGCCTAGAACAGGCAAACACCCGGGAAGGACAGCTTATGACGATTCACCGCGATCTGGCCGCCGCGATTGGCAACACCCCTTTGATCCGGTTGAACGGCCCGTCCGAGGCGACGGGATGCGAGATTCTGGGCAAGGCAGAATTCATGAACCCCGGACAGTCTGTAAAGGACCGCGCCGCGCTGTTCATCATCCGCGATGCCGTGGCGCGGGGCGATCTGCAACCGGGCGGCACCATCGTTGAGGGAACGGCGGGAAACACCGGCATCGGGCTGGCCCTCGTGGGCAGTTCGATGGGGTTTCGCACCGTTATCGTGATCCCGGAAACCCAGAGCCAGGAAAAAAAGGACATGCTGCGCCTTGCGGGGGCCGAATTGGTGCAGGTGCCTGCCGTGCCGTACAAGAACCCCAACAATTATGTCCGCTATTCCGGCCGCCTGGCCGAGGCGTTGGCGCGCAGCGAACCCAATGGTGCGATCTGGGCCAACCAGTTTGACAATGTCGCCAACCGTCAGGCGCATGTGCAGACCACCGGCCCGGAAATCTGGGAACAGACCGGGGGGCGTGCAGATGGCTTTATCTGCGCTGTCGGCTCGGGTGGGACATTGGCCGGGGTGGCGCAGGTTCTGCAACCCAAGGGCGTCAAGGTGGGTCTGGCCGACCCCGAAGGTGCGGGATTGTTGAAGATTTACACCGGTCTTGACAACCCCGGCAATTCGATCAGCGAAGGCATCGGGCAAGGGCGGATCACCGCCAATCTTGAAGGTTTCACCCCCGACATGGCGTGGCGCGTGGAAGATGCCGAGGCTTTGCCGATCGTGTTCGATCTGTTGGCGCAGGAAGGGCTGTGCCTCGGCGGATCATCGGGGGTGAACGTCGCGGGGGCGATGCGCATGGCGCGCGATATGGGGCCGGGCCACACCATCGTGACCATCCTGTGCGATTACGGGACGCGCTATCAGAGCAAGCTGTACAATCCGGCGTTCCTGCGCGAGAAAGGTCTGCCGGTGCCCGGCTGGTTGGGCGAAGGCGGGCGGGTTTTGCCGACGGTGTTTCAGGAATGACAGCAGGCGCGCAGGTTTCATTGCGCGCCTGTCTTGCGGCCTTCTTGGTCTGGCTGGCCCTTGCGGTTTCAGCGCCGGCCCAAAGCGATCTGGATTATGCCACCTGGGAAAATCTTGCCGCGCGGGTCGAGACGACACTGGAATCCGGGCGCGCGTCGGATCTCGTGCTGGCTCAGTTGCGCGTCGATGTGGTTGTCTGGCGGGAACGGTTTCTGGCCGCCCAGGGCATCAATGAAACCCGCATCGCCACCTTGCAGGCGCAGCTTGCCGCGTTAGGCCCCCCGCCGGGTGAGACCGACCCGCCCGAGACCGCAGATCTGACCACCCGGCGCAGCGAACTGGCTGCGCAACTGGCCCGTCTTCAGGCCCCCAGACGCACGGCGGAAGAGGCCTATAACCGCGCTGGTGGTCTGATCCGCGAGATCGACACCACCCTGCGCGACCGGCAGGCCGCCGAGGCGCTGAGCCTGGGACCATCGCCGCTGAACCCCGCCCTCTGGTCGCCGGCCCTTACGACGCTCAGGCGCAGCCTGGATCACCTGAGGGTGGAAGTCATCGAAGGGCTGGGCGCGGCCGGGGCAACGGCGATGTGGCGGCAGAATTTATTGCCCTTGGTGTTCTTCCTCGCCGTGGCGCTGGCGCTGGTGCTGCGGGGGCGGGCCTGGATGGAATGGCTGACCCTGCGGTTCTACGGCGGTTCGATGGGCGATGGCAGTCCGGCCATCGCTTTTGTCGTATCGCTGGGCCAGGTCATCGTGCCGGTGCTGGGCATGTTCGCCTTGCGCGAGGCGGCGTTTCTCAGCGGCCTCCTGGGCCTGCGGGGCCAGATCATGGCCCAGGCGTTGCCGCTGCTGGGGGTCATGGCCTTTGGTGCTGTCTGGCTGGGGGCACGGGTGTTTCCACGCCGCGATACGATCAGCGGCCCGATCCCGCTGAGCGGTGACAAGCGCGCCGAGGGGCGGGTTTATGCCATGCTGCTTGGGCTGCTGTTGTGCGCCGATTTCCTGTTGCGCCGTCTGGCCGAATTCGACCGCTATGATACCGCAACCCGCGCCGTGCTGTTCTTTCCGCTGCTGGTAATCGGTGGGATCGTGCTGTTCAGGCTGGGCCTGTTCTTGGTGCGCGTGCGGCTGAATGCCCCGCCGCAAGATGGCGCGCAGGACCGTCAGATCAGCCATTTTGGCCAGATGATCCGGCTGCTGGGGCGGGTCACCATCGTGATCGGCGGTATGGGCCCCGTGTTGGCTGCGGTCGGATACGGCACAGCTGCCAACTTGGTGATCTATCCTGCAGTTCTCAGCCTGGCGTTGCTGTCGCTGCTGGCGGTGTTGCGGCTTGTCTCGCGCGATTTCTTTGCGCTTTTCCGGGGTCTTGACGAGGCCCGCGCGAACGAGGCCCTGACCCCGATTCTGATTGTCTTTGCCTTGTCAATCCTGTCGCTGCCGGTGTTCGCGTTGATCTGGGGCGCGCGTGTGACCGACCTGTCCGAACTGTGGACGCGGTTCCGCGAAGGATTTTCCATCGGTGAAAGCCGGATTTCGCCCAGTGATTTCCTTGTGTTTCTTTTGGTCTTTGCGCTTGGCTATGGCCTGACCCGGCTGTTGCAGGGCACGCTGAAAAACGCGGTCCTGCCAAAGACACATATTGATACCGGCGGGCGCAATGCCATCGTGGCGGGCATCGGCTATGTCGGTATTCTGCTTGCGGTGATCTTTGCCATCACCTCGGCGGGGATCAACCTGTCGTCGTTGGCGATTGTCGCCGGGGCCTTGTCGGTGGGCATCGGGTTTGGCCTTCAGAACATCGTGTCGAACTTTGTCAGCGGCATCATCCTGTTGATCGAGCGGCCGATTTCCGAGGGGGACTGGATCGAAGTGGGCGGCAACATGGGCTATGTGCGCGACATTTCCGTGCGCAGCACCCGGATTGAGACGTTCGACCGCACCGATGTGATTGTGCCCAATGCCGATTTCGTGTCGGGCACCGTCACCAACTGGACCCGGGGCAATCTGACGGGCCGCATCATCGTGCCGGTCGGCGTGGCTTATGGCACCGACACCCGGCTGGTCGAACGGGTGCTGCGCGACATCGCCGAGGCACATCCGTTGGTGGTGGTCACGCCGCCGCCGGCGGTGCTGTTCATCGGCTTCGGGGCTGACAGTCTGAACTTCGAAATCCGCGCGATCCTGCGCGACGTAAATTTTTCGCTTGCGGTGAAATCCGACATGAACCACGCCATCGTGGCACGGTTTGCAGAACAGCGAATCGAAATTCCATTTGCACAGCGCGACATATGGCTGCGCAACCCCGAGGCATTGTCGCCCCGACCGCCCCCTGCCAAAGCCACCACGCCTGACCCAGAAACCCGACATCCGGCTGTGGCAGACGCTGCCCTTGCCGACATCGCCGGTCCGGAAACGATGCCACCGGAAAGCGACGATGCGAGACCCACCCGGTGATTCGTGACGAGGCCTGTCGGACACCTGCCCGCGTGCGCGTTTTCGGCCCCTACCCCCAAGAGACTGATTCGAAACTAAGCCAAAGCGCTCAGGCCCTTGCGAGATAGCGGGTGACGCGTCGAATGTGGGCGATGAGCAGCGAGGCCTCTGCGCTGGCGATGGATTTTTCCCAATCCTTCGACAGGCGGCGGCATCGCCCCGGCCAGGCAAGGATGCGGCGCAGCATCGGATACCGCGCGGCGACGGCTTTCGGTACATCCGGCGCGCCATTGCGATCTTGAATCCCGGCGCTGTGGACCTCGAGCCCGACCAGCAAGCCGCTCGTATCGGTGACGATATGGCGTTTGCGCCCCTTGATCCGCTTGCCGGCATCATACCCGCCAACCCTGCCACTTTCCGTGGTTTTTACGCTCTGGCTGTCGATGATGCCCACCATCGGCCGGGCTTTGCGGCCTTCCGCCAGCCGGGCGATCTCGACGGGTTTACGGTTCAACGCGTCAAGCAGGCCGCCATTGCGCCAGGCGTAGAAATGGCCCCGCGCCGTGGAAACCGGCCGATAGTCGTTGGGCAGCATACGCCATTGGCAACCGGCCGTCGCGATATAGAGGGTCGCGTCGAACATATCGCGCAAATGCGTCCTGCGGGGCCGGCCGGTTGCCCTGACTGGCGGCATCAAAGGCGCGATCACCGCCCATTCCGCGGCGGTCAAATCGCTTGCGTATCTGTTGCCCGCTCGGGCATCTTGGCGGCGGGTGAGTTCGGCCCAGGCCATCGTGATCTCCGTTCTGCTTCGCAACCGAACTGAATCACAACCTGCGGAACTCACTCAATTAGTTTCAAATCAGGCTCTCAGAAATCGGCGGCTCAGCGGGTATCTTGCCATCAAAAGCCGAAGCCATGTTCTCGATTGCGGCTTTATCCAGCTGCTGATAATCGTCGAATAAATTTCGTATTTCTTGGCCAGCTCGGCCGTTGTCAGATCTTCACGGATGGCTGCCAAAGCCACCTTCGCCTTGAACTCCGCCGTATGGCGCTTGCGTTTCGTCATATCAGGTCAGTCCATCATCAGTCACTAAAGCTGAGCAACTGGTCCGAAATCCCGCGAACATCTCTCTCAAAAAGGGCCCGCCTTTATTGCCCCGGCGGCAAGCGAAAGCTCAGCGCTTCCGCAATATGCTGGGCCCCGACGCTTTCGGTATTGGCCAGATCGGCGATGGTGCGCGCCACCCGTAAAACCCGATGATAGCCGCGTGCCGACAGGCCGAACCGGTCGGCGGCCCGCAGCAAAAGGGCGCGCCCTTCCGGATCCGGCTGGGCAACCTGCTCCAGAAGCTGGCCTTCAGCATCGGCGTTGACGGTGACATCTTCGAAACCGTCGTAACGGGCGATCTGCACGGCCCGCGCCGCCGCCACCCGGGCGGCCACGATTTCTGACCGTTCGCCATTGGCGGGCAGGTCAAGATCGGTGAAGGCCACCGGCGGCACATCGACACGCAGGTCGAACCTGTCCATCAGCGGGCCCGAGATGCGACCGAGGTAATCCTCGCCGCAGGCAGGCACCCGGGCGCAGGCGCGGGCGGGATCGGCCATGTGGCCGCATTTGCAGGGGTTGGCCGCCGCGATGAGCAGGAACCGACAGGGATAACGCACATGGGCATTGGCGCGGGCCACCACGACTTCGCCGGTCTCAATCGGCTGGCGCAGGGTTTCCAGCACGGCGCGTTCGTATTCCGGGAACTCATCCATGAACAGCACGCCGTTGTGCGCCAGCGAAATCTGACCCGGTTTCGCCCCCTTGCCGCCGCCGACGATGGCGGCCCGCGACGCAGTGTGGTGCGGCTCCATGAACGGGCGCACCTGCGAAATACCGCCTTCGGTCAGCAACCCGGCCAGCGAGTGGATCATCGAGGTGTCCAGCGCCTCGCGCGCGGACAGCGGCGGCAGGATGCCCGGCAAACGCTGGGCCAGCATCGACTTGCCCGATCCCGGCGCCCCGATCAGCAAAAGGTGGTGGCGCCCGGCGGCTGCGATTTCCAGCGCGCGCTTGGCCCGTTCCTGCCCCTTTACGTCCGACAGGTCGCGCGTCAAAGGGGGCGCGCTGACTGCCCCCCGCTGGGCCGGGGCCAGCAGGGCCTTGCCGGTATAATGGCGGATCACCGCCGTCAGGTCAGGCGCGGCAAACACGGTGGCAGCCCCGACCCAGGCCGCCTCGGCGCCGCAAGCCTTGGGGCAGAGCAGCACGCGATCATGCTCAGCCGCGGTCATTGCTGCGGGCAAGGCGCCGATCACCGGCACCAGTGTGCCATCCAGCGACAGTTCGCCGAGGGCAAGCGTTGAGTCCACCGCATCCTTTGGCAGAATGTCCAATGCCGCCAGCAGCGCCAGCGCGATCGGCAGGTCAAAGTGCGACCCTTCCTTGGGCAGATCGGCGGGCGACAGGTTGACCGTGATCCGCTTCGACGGAAGGGCGATGGACAGGGCGTTCAACGCGGCGCGCACCCTTTCGCGGGCCTCGGAAACCGCCTTGTCAGGCAGACCGACGATGGTAAAGGCGGGCAGGCCGGGCGCGACGGCGCATTGCACCTCGACGCTGCGCGCCTCGATCCCTTCGAAGGCCACGGTATAGGCCCGCGCGATCATGTCATATCCCTTCACCCCAACGGGTTAACGGCTAGGCGAGGATGGTTTAAGAATGGTTAAAACCCCGAGAATGGTTAACGCTTCGGTGTCCTCAGGCGCCGGCCGCGCATAGGAAACCCGCATGGCAAACCGCAGCTCTTACGGCAGGCGATTGATCGGACCGGCCCGTGACCCGGTGCCATAGGTGACGCGGGTCACCGACAGGGTGTCGATCTTTTGCGCAAGGGCCTGCACCGGGGTCTGGCCTGTGGCACGGGCGATCTGGGTCAGGATCACACCGAAATGCGCCACGGCAATGATATGGCGCCCCGGATGGGCGGTATTCAGGGCATCGACGAACGGCGCAATTCTGGCGGCGGCAGCGTTCCAGCTTTCGCCACCGGGGGGGGCGATGTCGCCCGGCGCTTCCCAATAGGCGCGCGACAGATCCGGGTCGCGCGCCGCCACCTGTTCAAAGGTCAAACCGTCCCAGACACCGAAATCGAATTCGCGCAAGGCGCGGGCGTGTGGCAAGCGCGGCCGCCCTGCGGCGATGGCATCGGCTGTGGTGACCGAACGTATCAGATCTGACGACACCACCAGTGCCGTGTCGGGCAAAAAGGCGGCAAGGCGTTTCAGAAACGCGGTATCCGACAAGTCGGCGGGCACATCGCGGTGGCCGACGAATGCCTTTTCGTGGGTCGGGCCGTGGCGCACCCACCACCACACCGCGGTCATGCCGATGCCTCGGGCAACTGCCCTTTCAGCACCATTGGCAACCCGGCCATCACCGCCACCACCAGCGCGGCCTGCGCCGCCAGATCGCGGTTCAGCCGCCCCTGGGCGCTGCGAAACCGCCGGGCCAGCGCGTTGTCGGGCACGATGCCCATGCCCACCTCATTGCTGACCACTACCACCGGACAGGGCGCGCCGGCCAGCGCAGCCAGCAGCGCGGCGCATTCCGTCTCAAGATCGTGATCGGCCAGCAGATGATTGCTGAGCCACAGCGTTGCGCAATCCAGCAGCACCGCATCACCCGCCCGACAGGATTGCAGCGCCGCCGCCGCCGCCAGCGGTGCCTCGACCGTGTGCCAACCGGCCCCCCGCGCGGTGCGGTGGGCATCGATCTTGGCCCGCATTTCAACATCGAATGCCTGCGCCGTCGCAATATAGATGCGCCGCAATTCGGTGTTGCGCATCAGTCCTTCTGCAAAGGCGGACTTTCCCGAATTCGCGCCCCCTAGGACGAGCGTCAGGTATGGCAACATGTGGCGCAACTTTCTTTGATCCGGGGGCGTTGATCCCCCGTAGAGATTTATGAAAAGTTCACTATCGCCCGGTACGCCGGGCTGCAACTGGGGGATGTTGCCATGGGTCTCGATGGATTTACCGATCAAACGCTGCCCCGCCGCGCAATGAAGGCTGAGTTGCTGGATGCAGAGACCGAACTGCGTCTGGCCTATGCCTGGCGCGACCAACGGGACGAAAAGGCGCTGCACCGGCTGATCACCGCCTATATGCGCCTGGCGATTTCCATGGCCAGCAAATTCCGCCGCTATGGTGCCCCGATGAACGACCTGATCCAGGAGGCCAGTCTCGGCCTGATGAAGGCGGCTGACAAGTTCGACCCGGATCGCGGCGTGCGGTTTTCCACCTACGCGGTCTGGTGGATCAAGGCGTCGATCCAGGACTATGTCATGCGCAACTGGTCAATGGTGCGCACCGGCAGCACGTCGTCGCAGAAATCCCTGTTTTTCAACATGCGCCGTGTTCAGGCCCGCCTTGAGCGTGAGGCGCAGGGGCGGGGTGAAACCCTTGATATGCACCAGGTGCGCCAGATGATCGCGACCGAGGTTGGTGTGCCGCTGCATGATGTAGAGATGATGGAAGGGCGGCTGTCGGGCAGCGATTATTCGCTGAACGCCACCCAAAGCGCCGAAGATGAAGGGCGCGAATGGATTGACGCGCTGGTGGATGACAGCGAACAGGCCGCTGAGACCGTCGCCCGCACAAAAGACATCGACACCCTGCGCGACTGGCTGTTGTTCGCAATGTCGCAGCTGAACGAGCGGGAACAGTTCATCGTCCGCGAACGCAAGCTGCGCGATGACGCCCGCACGCTGGAATCCCTCGGCGACGAATTGGGCCTGAGCAAAGAGCGGGTGCGCCAGCTTGAGGCGGCGGCATTCCAGAAAATGCGCAAATCGCTTGAGGGTCAGTCGCGCGAAGTGCTGCATTTTCTCGCGTGAGGGGCCTTGTCGCCGCCCTCGCCGTGCTGTTGTGCGCGGCGGGGGGCTGGCCCCTGGCCACGGCACCGCAGGATGTGGATTTCGCCGGTTATGATGTGGTGATCATGGGCGAGGTGCATGACAACCCCGTTCATCATGCAAACCAGGCGGATTGGGTGGCGCGGCTTTCCCCAACCGCCGTTGTGTTTGAAATGCTGACACCGGAACTGGCCGACAAAGCACGCCCCGCCGTCATGGATAATGCTGCGCTGGCAGATCTGTTCCAATGGGAACAGCGGGGTTGGCCGGATTTCGGGATGTACGCGCCGATTTTTCGCGCGGCACCCAAGGCCGCCGTGATCGGCGGCGATGTGCCTGCGGCCCAGCTGCGCACGGCGCTGCGCGAGGGGGCGGCGGCGGCCTTCGGTGAGGCCGCGCCGCTGTTTGCGCTGAATCGCCCCCTGCCCCGCCCTGAAAGCGAAGCGCGCGAAGCCTTGCAGGCCGAGGCGCACTGCAACGCCTTGCCGACCGAAATCCTGCCCGGCATGGTCGAGGCGCAGCGCCTGCGCGATGCCGCCTTGGCCCAAGGGGTTGTCGCCGGTCTTTTGCTGACCGGGGGTCCGGTTGCGGTGATCACCGGCAATGGCCATGCCCGCACCGATTGGGGCCTGCCTGCCGCGTTGCGCGCCGCACTGCCGGATGCGCGGGTCTTGTCCATCGGTCAGTTCGAGACGCCCCCTGATTTTGACCCGCTCCACGATCTGTTCACCCTGACTGCCGCACCGCCGCGCTCAGGCGATCCCTGCGACGTATTCCGCTGACGACGTTGCCTGTGCGCCGCCCAGCGCCTATGGTCAGGTAAAACGGGGGCTGGTGCGGTGCAGGGCAAACATATCCTTTTGATCATCGGCGGCGGCATTGCGGCGTTCAAGACGCTGGACCTTATCCGCCTTTTGCGCCAGCGCGGCCTGCGCGTCACCCCGGTGATGACCCATGCTGCACATGAATTCGTCACGCCACTGTCGGTGTCGGCTCTCGCCGGAAGCAAGGTTTTTGCTGCGTTGTTCGACCTGACCGCCGAGGCGGAAATGGGGCATATCGAATTGTCACGCGCCGCAGATCTGGTTGTTGTTGCCCCGGCCACTGCTGACCTGATCGCCAAGATGGCCGGCGGACAGGCCGATGATCTGGCCTCGACAGTTCTGATGGCCACGGACAAGCGGGTTTTGATCGTGCCGGCGATGAACGTGCGGATGTGGCAGCACCCCGCCTGTCAGCGCAATATCGCGGCTTTAATGACGGATGGGGTTCTGGTCTGTGGGCCGAATGTGGGCGATATGGCCTGTGGCGAACACGGCCCCGGGCGCATGTCCGAGCCGCCGGAAATTGTTGCTGCCATCGCAGCGGCCCTTGGCGGTGGGCCTCTGGTTGGGCGACATGTTCTGGTGACCTCAGGACCAACCCATGAACCCATTGATCCTGTTCGTTATATTGCGAACCGATCATCGGGGGCCCAAGGCACGGCATTGGCCCGTGCGCTGCTGGATATGGGTGCACGGGTGACGTTCGTGACGGGCCCCGCGGCCGTCCCCCCCCCGGCAGGCGCGCAGGTTGTGCGGGTGGAAACCGCGCGGCAAATGCGCGATGCAGTGCTGACCGGGCTGCCTGCCGATGCGGCGGTCTTTGCGGCGGCGGTTGCCGATTGGCATGTCGTGGGGGCTGCGACACAAAAGATCAAAAAGACCAAAGCTGGCCTGCCAACGCTGGAATTCGGTGAAAACCCTGACATCCTGGCCGAGGTGGCGCAGTTGACCGTCGGGCGGCCGCGCCTCGTCGTGGGATTTGCCGCGGAAACCGAAGATGTGGTCGCCAACGCCACGGCAAAGCGGGCGCGCAAAGGCTGTGATTGGATCGTGGCGAACGATGTCTCGCCCGCGACCGGTAACATGGGCGGGGCAGAGAACACCGTAACGCTGATTTCGGAAAAGATGAGCGAGCCTTGGCCGCGCATGACCAAGGACGCGGTTGCGCGCAAACTGGCGCTGCGGCTGACGGCAGCGCTGAACGCGGGCACAGGAACCCCTGGTGGGGAAATTTAGAAAACCGAAGATGAATATACTGGTGGTTCGACGGGACCGGTGAGTTTTGGTCGGGTTTTGCCCTGTCAGCGCGCTCACAAACTGGGGTTCGGGAAATGGTGTTTCATTCTAAGTTGCCCCACTCCCAAACCCGACAACTCCCAAGTTCGCGTCACCAAAAGGTTTTCCACTGGCGCGGGATGGTGTCATGCGCCAATTCAAACCCGTTCCGACGGTCAACGTGCAGACCAAAGCGGTGCATCCGACGCCATGCAAGCGAAGGTGAAGCATCGAAAAACGAGCAGTTCAAGTTGTTCAGGTCTTTTCCTCGTGACGTCCCGCCATGTCAGCCCAACCCCGTATTTGAGCCAGGCTCACCAAATCCAGTCGGTCAAGACGATAGGATGCGTGATTGCGCTGGTACCACCTCCTGGTCTCGAACCAGGGACCTCTTGATCCACAATCAAGCGCTCTAACCAACTGAGCTAAGGCGGCACTGAGTTTGAATTATCCCCCGAAGATCAATATTGCAAGGGGGCGAATGGCAAAATGGTGTTCCACGACATCAAAGCCAAATAACCGGATGGCATGGCCGTTTGTCAGGATGACCCCTGGCCCGATACAGCGCGCCAGCCGCACTGCGGCTTTCCTGGGTCCATGTCTCATCCCCGCCGTATCCGGCGTCCGACCCCCTGCCCCCTTGCGGCGCAAGAGCCAAAGCGTTAGCCAAATGCATAAATCAGACGGAGACAACCATGGGCATCAACAGCGAAAGCGAAATCGCCGCAAACCTGCAAATCGGCCCGACCGACCAGGGCATGGTGCGCATCTATGTTGAAGGCGACGGGGTGGACCTGCCGCTGGATTTCGACCCGGATGAGGCCGAGGAAATCGCCGAGGAAATTCGCGCCGCCGCTGCCCAGGCCCGCAAGATCAACAGCAAGAAACGCTGAGCCCCGTTCACAGGGTCAGCCCCGGATCGCGCGCAATTTGCCAGTGCCGGGCGGCGTGGCGGGCGAATATCTGAACCAGCGCCTTGCGCCGAGCCGCAGGCAGTGGCGTTTCCGGCCCCATGCGGATTATTTCCGCGCCATAGGCATCGGCGATGACCAGGCCGCTGTCATCGGGCAGCAGGTCAGTGGGAAATTCCCCGTCCACCGCCCAGAAATACCGATCGCACCAGTCGAGATAGCCCTGCCATTTACGATCACCGGCAAAATCGGCGCGGCTGGATTTGCATTCGATGATCCAAATCTCGCCCTTGGGGCCCAGCGCCATCACATCGACGCGCAGGCCCCGTGTTGGGGACAGTTCTTCGACTGTCGCGAAATCGTGTTCCAGCAGATGACGACAGACGCCCCGCGCCAGAAGCTGACCGGGGCGTCGGACCGGAGGGTTGAGATCTTTTGTCATGGCCGAAGTGTGAACAAAAGGTAAACAAAAATCAAGATCAGGTTTTGCGTCGATCGACCAGACGCGCGAAACCTGCGGTTTCTTGCGAATGAGGTATTTGAAGCAAGAAAGAAACAGGTCTTGTCGTTGGGCAGAGTGCAACCTATCTCTAGCCTGCGGCGGTTTCTGGCCTTTGCGTGCCGGGGTTAAAATCCGGTGGCCTTAATCAATTCCGAGGGAGCTGGCTCTGGCTGGATCGTGGTCCTGCTACCTGGCGCCCACCTGTGTAAACAGGCTCTCGGGATTTCACACCCTGACGGATGCGCTGGTTCCGCCGCACCTTTCCCTCTGGCACACCGGGGCCTTGCTCCATATGTGGGACACAGCACAGAGGGGCGTAACATGGACAGCAACCAGAGGATGAGCCGCGCCGAGGCGCAGGGCGTGCGCTATGCCCGCGAACTGGAAGGGCATCTGGGCTGGCTTGACACGTTTTCAGGCGCGGCGCTGGGTATTCTGGCGGTGGCCTCGGGGATCTATACCTATCTTGGGGTGTCGTCGCTGTTGGACGACGATGGCGCGTTGAGCATTTTTGCTGCGCTGGCCTATTCGATGGCAGTGTCAGTTGCGATCTTCGTGTTCTGGTCCTATCTGATGCGCCTGTTGCCCGCAGTGCGCACAGCGGGGGCGCGGCTGGGGCTGATGGGCTCTATGGTGTTGGGATCGCTCGCGATCATCGCCATGTCGTCCTGGCTGAACGCGGCGGCACTGGCCGGCGCGGCGGCGGTGGAACAGCATCTGGCGCGCACCGTGCAGCAATATCAGGCGGCGCTGGAGCGGGCAAACACACTGGCCGTGTCGGCCCAGGGGTTACAGCGCGATGTCGCCCGGGTGCGTCAAAGCTTTGAGGATCTGAGCGCCCAGGAAGCGGCAGGCGATCTGTCGGGGTTGGCCGGACGCGGTGCGGTGTTTCGCATCCTGCGCCAGAAGGCCGAAGAACTGGCCGCGCTCGAGACCCAGATCGCCGGACAAGAAGGTCTGGTCGTCGAAGCGTTCACCACCGGCAACGAGATCCTGTCGCGGATGCGCGGGCTGACGGTAGAGCCGGGGCCGGTCGAGGCGCGGTCGGTCGAGTTTTCCGAAGAGGCGGTGCGCCTGGCCGGCATCATCACCCGGCTGCGACAACTGTCGGTGGCGCCCTTGGTGGTGCGGGCGGCGTCCGATCTGTCTGCCTCGGTGGTCTTGCCCCGGCTGGACGGATCAACCGCAGCGATCCAGGCGGGGCAACAGGCAACGATCGATTCGGTACTTACGGTTCTCGGCCAACGCGCCGATACCCTGCGTGCAGCGGCCGAGGCCGTGGCAGCCATGGCCCCCCCGACCGACATAACATACACCCCGATTTCAACCGCCGACGCGGTGATCCGCTATGCCGGGAATTTCATCCCATCCTGGGCGGGGGCCATCGCGATCGACCTGTTGCCCGCTGTTCTGGTGTTCATTCTGATGATCACCCAGGCGGCAATCCGATCGGGCCGCGATGGTGTGGCGATGGAAGACACGATGACCCTCGCCGAACTGCGCGCCGCCCTGTCCGCACTGCGCGATGTCGAGTTGGCGTTGGAGCGCGACGCCGAGGCACCTGGGCGCAGGGCGGCGGTGGCACCCACCCTGCCTGACCCAGCCGAGTGAGACCGATGAAGCGAAGCGTGCCCGGCCCCGGCGCCGTCATCAAGGGCATTCTCGGTTTGCAACTGGGCATGGCCGGGCTGATGTTCGGCGCCGATCTGCTGGGCGGTTGGCAAGGCCTGTCATTTGGTCCCGCCGCGCCACGGCTGGAAACGCCTGTGCGACCGGGGGATCAGACCCGCCGCTATCGCCCTGGCGACCGCCCTCCTGCCCCGGCGAACCGCCCCTTTCCGGCCCCCGTCAAGATGCCCGAACGTCTGATGTTCGAGCCGGTTCAACGAGACGGGGTGGCAATGGTTCGGATCACCGGCACGATTGCGCCGGGCGACGGGGCCCGCTTTGCCGACTGGCTGTCGATGGCGGCGCAAAAACCTGCGGTTGTGGTGCTCAACAGCCCTGGCGGATCGGTCGCGGATGCGCTGGACATCGGGCGGACCCTGCGCGCAGCGGGGATCGACACCACTGTGACCGCAGGCGATATATGCCTGTCGGCCTGCCCCTATATCCTTGCGGGGGGCGTAAGGCGGGTGGTCAGCGACGATGGTTTTGTCGGGGTGCACCAGCATTACTTTGGCCAGAACGTGGTGCAACCGGCCTTCATGGCAGTCGAAGACATCCAGCGCGGCCAAGGTCAGGTTATGGTCTATCTCAACGAGATGGGGGTTGACCCGATGTTGATGCGCCACGCGCTGACGACACCGCCCGACGAAATCTATATCCTTCTGCCCGAAGAATTGGCGCGTTACCGGATCGTGACCGGCACCACCGAGGGCTGAGACATCTGGGCAACCCCGGTTCCGCCGCCCGAGCCGTCCTCGGATTCGGTCATCAACATGATCGCCACGCCGCATTGAGCACCAGCAAAAACAATGCCGTTGAAGAAAACCAACAGCGCAGTGGCCAAAATTCCGATGTCAGAGTGCGAGATCAGCGTCCACAAATGCGCAACGTCGAACCACAACAACAGCGCAACAAACAGCGCAGCCACCGCAAAGCCAATCAAACAGTTGCGGATATAAAAGCGGATGATTTCCGACATGGCATGGCCTTTCCTGAACTTACTAAGACATAGCACGGCACAGTACGGTTTCAAATCCCGAAGGCAGGACTGGCCGACAAAACTCAGGCGAAGTCCTGCGGCCGGGCTTCGCGTGCCATATGATCCAGTACGCCATTGACAAACTTTGGTTCCCGTCCGTCCGGGAAAAACGCCTTTGCCACATCAACATATTCGGTGATGATCACTTTGGGCGGCGCGTCACCCGCCGTCAGCTCTGCCCCTGCCGCGCGGAACAGGGCGCGCAATGTGGGGTCAATCCGTGCGATGGGCCATTTTGCCACCAGCGCGCGGTCGGTCAGTTGGTCGATTTTTGCCTGGTGGTTCACGGCATCGTCCAACAGGCGGCGAAAATGATCGACATCGCCTTCGATCATCTCATCCCCGTCATAGATGGCGCCGAAACGGTGATCTTCGAATTCGATGCGCACGCGTTCGATGGTTTGGCCCGAGTGTTCCATCTGGAACAACGCCTGCACCGCATAGAGCCGCGAGGCCGATTTCATCTGTCGCTTGGTGGGGGATTTCATGCCTTGTCCGCCCCGCCCTGATCACCCGCCACACGGTAGCTTCCGGGCAGGAACCCGACGCCTTTGGGCACACCCGACCATTTGCGCGTCAAGGCCACAAGATGCAGCGCTGCGGCGGCGGCACCGCCGCCCTTGTTCTGTTCACCCGCGCGCACGGCGGCCTGGGCATGGTCTTCGACGGTCAGGATACCATTGCCGATGCACACACCGTCCAGCCCCAGAAGCGTAAGCGCACGGGAACTGTCGTTGCACACCGTGTCATAATGTGTCGTCTCGCCGCGGATCACACAGCCCAGCGCGACAAAGCCGTCAAAATTGGACAGGCGTTGCGCGATGCGGATGGCGGTTGGAATTTCCAGCGCGCCGGGCACCTCGACCAGATCCCAGGTGCCACCTGCGCCTTCGATCTTGGCCTTCGCCCCGGCCACCAGATCATCGGCGATGTCCCTGTAATAAGGTGCGACAACGATCAAAAGCTTCACCGGGCGGTCGAACACCGGCATCGGCGGGGTGTAATGCGCCGCGCCGGCCATCAGCCGATCTCCGAAATCTTGCGGGTGCCGGTGATTTCCAGCCCATAGGCCTCCAACCCGACAACCTTGGGCTTTGGTGAATTGGTCAAAAGGATCAGTTTTGACACCCCGAGTGCCGACAGGATTTGCGCGCCAAGGCCATATTGGCGCAGGGTTTGTGGCGACGCCTCGTTTTCCGCCGACAGTTTCATGTGCAGATCGCGCAACAGCACCAGCGCGCCACGCCCTTCGGCGGCAATCAGTTGCATCGCATCGCCAAATTCGCGGGCGCGATTCTTGCCGCCCAGCCCCGCCACATCCATCAGCGGATCCAGCGCGTGCATCCGCACCAGCACCGGGTCAGCACCGGAAATATCCCCCTTGATCAGCGCGATGTGTTCGGCGCCCTGGGTTTCGTCGGCAAAGACCCGCATCAGCCATTCGCCACCAAATTCGCTGGTCACCCTCTGTTCAGAGCGGACCCGCACCAGATTGTCGTTGCGGCGGCGATAGGCGATCAGGTCGGAAATCGTGCCGATCTTCAGGCCGTGTCGCTGCGCGAAGGCCACCAGATCGGGCAGGCGCGCCATGTGGCCGTCGTCATTCATGATCTCGCAAATCACACCGGCGGGTTTCAGACCCGCCAGGCGGGCAATGTCGGTGGCCGCCTCTGTGTGCCCGGCGCGCACCAGAACACCGCCTTCGCGGGCGCGCAGCGGAAAAACGTGGCCGGGGGTGGCGATGTCGGCGGCGGTCGTGGCATCGTCGATGGCGGTGGCGATGGTCAGGGCGCGGTCATGGGCGCTGATCCCGGTGGTCACGCCCTCGCGCGCCTCGATGCTGATGGTGAACGCGGTTTCATGGCGGGATGAGTTTTGCGACGCCATCAGCGGCAGGCCCAGCGCATCAATCCGGTCACCCGGCAACGTCAGACAGATCAGGCCGCGCCCATGGGTGGCCATGAAATTCACCGCCTCAGGGGTGGCCATTTCGGCTGGGATCACCAGATCGCCTTCATTCTCGCGGTCTTCGTGGTCAACCAGAATAAACATCTTGCCCGCCTTGGCATCGGCGATGATGTCCTCGATGGACGAAACGGCATCGGTGTATGGGGTGTCGGTCATGGCGGCTCCTTCGCTTGGCCGCGAGATAGCGCAGGGCGTGGGCAAAGGCCAGTGGTCAAACCTGCGCAGGGGGCGCGAAGAAAAGGATCACCCGATCGGCGGGCAAGCCCCTGCACCGCAGGAGATCGCCGACCGGCGACCGCTGGACGCGGCAAACGGCGAAGAGCGCGGCATCGCTCACGCCCAGTCCTGCAACCGGGCGACATAGCGCGCCATGGTGTCGATCTCGAGGTTCACCGCGTCGCCGACCCGGGCCGCGCCCCAGGTCGTGGCAGCCTTGGTATGGGGAATGAAGTTGATTCCGAAACTGGCGCCATCCACCCCGTTCACCGTCAGCGAAGTGCCGTTCAGCGCGACCGATCCTTTGGGCGCAATGAACCGCGCCAGTGTTTCTGGGGCGCGCAACGTCACGCGGGTGCTGTCGCCCTCATCCTGCATGGCGGTGATGTCGGCCACGCCATCGACATGGCCCGACACGATGTGCCCGCCCAGCTCATCGCCCACCCGCAGCGCGCGCTCCAGATTCAGCCGCTTTCCCACGGGCCAGCCGACCCGCCCGATGTTGGTGGCCCCCACGGTTTCGGCAGAAATCTGCACGTCGAACCAATTCTGCGGATCGCGGCCCAGCGCCACCACTGTCAGGCATATGCCGTCACAGGCGATGGATGCGCCAATGTCGATCCCCGCCACGTCATAGCCGGTGGCAATGCGCGCGCGCAAATCGCCCTGTTGTTCCACCGCCAGAACCTGGCCGATGTCAGTGATGATTCCTGTGAACATTGCCGCGCGCCCCCTGCTGATCGTGCCACAGGTATTGCGCGCCCGCCCTCTGGGCAAGGGGCAGAGCGGCGTTGCCTTTGGCGCAACAATGCCCCGGCGTTGACATTTTGGTGTCGAATTTCGCAGCAATACTTGGCACAGCGCCTTTGGGCGTGTCGATTTGCAGCCCGCCCAACCGATGTCAGGCAACGCCATGTCAAACCCCGCACCGCGCCAGTTTCTGTTCCTGCAAGGCCCGCATGGCCCGTTTTTTGGCCGCCTGTCAAAAATGCTGCGCGCGGCGGGGGTCGGCACCCGGCGCGTCGGGTTCAACCGCGGCGATCAGCATTTCTGGCATGACAACAACAGCTTTCATCCCTTCACCGATGCGCCCGAAGCCTGGCCCGATACGTTTGCCCGGCTGCTGGCCGATCACGCGATCACCGACATCGTGCTGTATGGCGACACACGGCCAATCCACGCCCAAGCCATCGCGCTGGCGCGGGCAAAGGGGCTGACCATCCATGTGTTCGAGGAAGGCTATCTGCGGCCCTATTGGGTGACCTATGAACGGAACGGAACAAACGGCAATTCGGCCCTGATGCAGACCTCCGTCGCTGATATGCGGCACGCCCTCGCCCATGCCGACCTGGACCAGGCCGAGGCGCCCGCGCAATGGGGCGACATGCGCCAGCACATTTTTTACGGCGCCGCCTATCACGCCATGGTGCTGTTGGCCAACCGCCGCTATCATCAGTTCCGTCCGCACCGGGCGCAGACGGTAAACCAGGAATTTCGCCTGTATCTCAAACGTCTGGTGCTGATGCCGTTTCTCTGGGCCGACCGGGTGCAGGCCACCGCGCGCATCCGGGCCGGTGGATTTCCTTATCATCTGGCGCTGTTGCAACTGGAACATGACAGCAATTTCCAGCACCATTCACCCTTCACCACAGGGGCCGAGTTTCTGGCGCTGGTGATCGAGGGGTTTGCCCGAGGCGCCCCCACCCACCACCATTTGGTGTTCAAGGCGCATCCTCTGGAGGATGGGCGCGTGCCGCAGCGCCGCGAAGTGCGCCGACTGGCCCGGCAATTCGGGGTTGAGGACAGGGTGCATTATGTGCGCGGCGGCAAGCTGGCCCAACTGCTGGACCACGCCCGCAGCGCGGTGACGGTGAATTCCACCGCGGCGCAACAGGTGCTGTGGCGCGGTTTGCCGCTGAAGGTGTTCGGCAAAGCGGTCTATGCCAAACCGGAATTCGTCAGCATCCAGCCCCTGACCGATTTCTTTGCCCAGCCGGCGCGCCCCGACAGCCGCGCCTATCGCGATTACCGGCATTATCTGCTGGAAACAAGCCAGGTCGCGGGAGGATTCTATTCAACCTCGGGCCGACGGCAATTGCTGCGTCAGGTGGTCGACATGATGCTGGCCACTGACGATCCGTATGTGGCCCTGAACAGCGGGACAGCGGCACCAAGGCAACAGTTGCGCATTGTGAAATGACCGCCAGCCCATGGAGCAGTAGATTTTCATCACATCTTACCGTAGTTTACAAAAAAAACTTGAGGCAGAAACATAGGTCGAGGAGACCGAGCAGTGAAAATCAATGGTTCGCGCTGGGCGAAGTGCGCCACCCTGTCCGTGTTTGTGGCGATGGTCGCAAGCTGCGGCTTGCCTCGTTCAGGCCCCACCAAGGCAGAAATCTTCGAAGGATCGGTGCAGCGGCAGGGCGATGCCTTCATTGTTACGGTGAACCAACGGGTCACGCGGGCCACGTCTGTGGTGCCTGCGCTGGGTTTTTCCAGCAGCTTCCTGAACGCCGGAGTTGTCGGGTCGGACACCATCGCGCCGGGCGACACCCTGGGCCTGACAATCTTTGAAAACGTCGATGATGGCCTTCTGGTGCCCGCAGGCGCGCCTTCGACAGTGCTGGAAGAGGTGCAGGTGGACGGCAACGGTTTCATCTTCGTGCCCTACGCGGGCCGGATCCGGGCCGCAGGCAATTCGCCCGAAACCGTGCGGCGCCTGATCACCGAGAAACTGGACAGCCAAACGCCCGACCCGCAAGTGCAAGTGCGGCGCCTGGCCGGGGATGGCAGCACCGTTTCGGTGACCGGTGGCGTCGGTGCCCAGGGCGTTTACGCGATCGAGCGGCCCACCCGCACGCTTTCGGCCATGCTGGCGCGGGCCGGGGGCATCGCCATACCCACCGAAATCGCCCAAGTCACGGTGATTCGCGGCGGCCAGTCAGGCAAGATCTGGTTTCAGGATCTGTACCAGAATCCCAAGCTGGACATCGCCCTGCGCGGCGGCGACCGTGTTCTGGTCGAGGAAGACACCCGTTCGTTCACCGCCCTGGGCGCAACCGGCACCCAGAACCGGGTGATATTCGATTCACAAAACATCAGCGCGATCGAGGCGATCGCCCAGGTGGGCGGCCTGTCGACCAGTTTGGCCGACCCGACGGGCGTGTTCGTTTTCCGTAACGAACCCCCCGAGATCGCCAATCAGGTACTGGGCCGCAGCGATCTGCGCGGCACCCAAAGGATGGTGTATGTGCTTGATCTGACAGCCCCCACCGGCATGTTCGAGGCACGCGATTTCCTGATCCGCGATCAGGACACGGTGTATGTCACCGAAGCCCCCTATGTGCAGTGGACAAAAGTGCTCAGCGCGCTGACCGGCACTATTTCCACAGTTGACGGGCTGACCAGCATCGGCAGCGGTGGCTGAGGCGCACCGCCCTGGGGTTGACACCGCCGCCGGAGGGTTCACCCCCCGGCGGCTTTTCGTTTACAACTGTGGCTTTCTGACGAAAAAGCGCATCCGCCGTATCCTTGCCCTGTCTGGCTGGGCCGTGGCCCTTGGCAGACCCGGACCTGACGACTGGGTGGGTGTCTGGGGAAAATCTCCCACCTCGGGGCGCGGCGAAACCGTGGCGCGCGCCACCGATTCCCCGGTGTTGACCGTCGAAGACGCCTTTCTGCGCTCGGTCCTGCCCGGGCGTGCCGGCAGCCCGCCGCTGGGGCTGCATCTTGACACGCGCGGCGTGCATTTCGACTGCGCCCAGCCCTCTGATCTTGAGGTGCTGCTGGCCACCCATCCGCTGGATGATACGGCCCTGCTGAACCGCGCCCGCGATGCGATCATCCGCCTGAAGCGCGCGCATCTCAGCAAATACAACGCCTTTGATCCCGCAACGCCGGTGCCTGATCCGGGCTATGTCCTGGTCATCGACCAGACCCGCGGCGATGCGTCGATCGCCCATGGCGCAGGCTCGGACGGGCTGTTTTCCGAGATGCTGGCCTTTGCACAAATCGAACATCCGGGTGCAAGAATTCTTTTGAAAACACATCCTGAAACCCAACAAGGGTTCAGAACAGGACATTTCAGCCCGGCAAACGAAGACGCCCGCACCTATCTGTTCCGTGACCCCGTTTCGCCCTGGGCGCTGCTGGAGGGCGCGATTGCCGTGTACACGGTCAGCTCACAACTGGGGTTCGAGGCGATCCTCGCCGGCCACAAACCCCGGGTGTTCGGTCAGCCGTTTTATGGCGGCTGGGGCCTGACCGCCGATGAAAACCCCTGCCCCCGGCGCGCGCGCAAATTGACCCGCGCGCAACTGTTTGCCGCCGCGATGATCCTTTATCCGGTTTGGTATGACCCGTTCCGCGATGCGCTGTGCGATCTGGAAACCGCCATTTCCGTGCTTGAGGCCGAGGCGCGCGCGTGGCGCGAAGATCACCTCGGCCATATCGCCAGCGGAATGCGCCTGTGGAAACGCAAACCGTTGCAACAGGTGTTCGGACGTCAAAAACCTCTGATATTTGAAGATGACCCTGCCCGCGCCAGCGCCCGCGCCGCCGCAACCGGGCGCGGCCTGCTGGTCTGGGCGGGCAAGGAAGACGCGGCGCATCAGGGCCAGGTGCGGCGGGTAGAGGACGGGTTCCTGCGGTCGCGCGGTCTGGGGGCCAATCTGGTGCCGCCGCTGTCTTTGGTCGCCGATGATCTGGGCATCTATTATGATCCCACCCGACCGTCGCGGCTGGAACATCTGATTGCCCGATCAATCAATCTCACACCATCAGAAATCGAACATTCATCGCGCGTGATCTGCTTAATTACCGCCCAAAAATTGTCTAAATATAATATTGGCTGCAAATCCCTGCCCGTTCTCGGCACCGGTCACCGCATCCTGGTGCCCGGTCAGGTCGAGGATGACGCCTCGATCCGCCTGGGGTGCAGCCATACGGCGACAAACCTTGATCTGCTGCGCCGCACCCGCATGGAACGCCCCGATGCGGTGATCCTGTACAAACCGCATCCCGATGTGGAAACGGGCCTGCGCGCCGGCAAGGTTGAAGAGGCCGAGGCACTTCTCCATGCCAATCACGTTATCACCGGCACCGATTCCATTGCCCTTATCGACGTGGTGGACGAAGTGTGGACCATGACATCGCTTCTGGGGTTCGAGGCGCTGCTGCGGGGCAAAACCGCGACAACGCTGGGTGCGCCGTTCTATGCCGGCTGGGGCCTCACAGATGATCTGGGGGATGTGCCTTCCCGGCGCACTGCCCGCCCCACGCTACCGCAGCTGGCCCATGCGGTGCTGATCGGTTACCCGCGCTATTACGATCCGATTACCGATATGCCCTGCCCTGTCGAAGTGGTGATTGATCGTCTGGCCACCGGCAGATTGCCCCGGCCTGGGCCGGCCCACCGCCTGCTGGCCAAGGTGCAGGGCCTAATGGCCAGCCGCGCCCATCTCTGGCGGTAAAATCCATTCGGCCCTCACATCGCCGTCCATCTCCGTCACACGGTGCAGCTTAAAACGGGCCGCCTCGCCCAATCGCTTCACCCCGAGATCAGCAAGGCAGGATCGTCCTTCGGCCCCAAGGGCCAGCCCGGCAGTGAACACGATCAGCCGATCCACGACGCCCGCGCGCAGCAAGGACGCCGCCAACGCGCCACCCCCCTCGCACAGCACCCGCGTAAGCCCGGCCGCACCCAAAGCGGCCAGTACCGGCACCGGATTCAGCATCGGCACCTCGAAACATCGCGCCCCCAACGCCTGCCACGGCGCCGTCACTGCCCCCGGCCCATGCACCAACCACAGAGGCACTTGCCCCGCCGTACGCGCCAAACGCCCGTCCAGCGGCAAATTCAATCCCGCCGACAGCACCACGCGCACCGGCTGTGCCACATCGCCCAGACCGCGTACATCCAGCATCGGATCATCGGCCCGCGCCGTACCACCGCCCACCATCACCGCATCATGCGACAGGCGCAAACCATGCACCGCGCGCCGCGCCACCGGACCAGTGATCCAGCGGGATTCGCCACTGGCCGTGGCAATGCGGCCATCGACGCTGTTGGCCAGCTTCAAGGTTACCATGGGTCGCATTCGATTGATCCGGCTTAGAAAGCCTGCCTGATCCCACGCCGCCTGGGCGGCCCCGGGGCCGACGGTCACCTCGATACCTGCGGCCTGCATCCGCGCCAGACCCCGCCCCGCAACCCGTGGATCAGGATCGCCCAAGGCGCAGACCACACGCGCCACGCCAGCCGCGATCAAGGCATCGGCACAAGGCGGCGTCTGCCCATGGTGCGCGCAGGGCTCCAGCGTGACATAGGCCGTCGCACCGCGCGCCCGCACCCCGGCCTGTGCCAACGCCACGGTTTCGGCATGGGGCCGCCCGCCGGGTTGAGTGAATCCGCGCCCGACGACGCGCCCGTCGGCAACAATCACGCAGCCCACGGCAGGGTTCGGCCAACACCGCCCCAACCCCCGTCGCCCCAGGGTCACGGCGTGGGCCATATGTCGCGCATCTGCGTTGGTCATTCTTCGCCGGGTTGGGTGGGGCGCAGTTCGCTGACAAACTTGTCGAAATCGTCAGCCGCCTGAAAATTCTTGTAAACACTGGCAAAACGCACATAGGCGACGGTGTCGATGCGGGCCAGACTCTCCATCACGATCTCGCCAATCACCTTCGACGCGATGTCGGTATCGCCCAGGGATTCCAGCCGCCGCACGATGCCGCTGATCATCTGATCCATGCGTTCCGGGTCGACCGGGCGTTTTTGCAGGGCGATCCGGATCGAGCGTTGCAACTTGTCGCGGTCGAAATCTTCGCGCCGACCGTTGGTCTTTATGACCACAAGGTCACGCAACTGCACCCGTTCATATGTCGTGAAACGCCCACCGCAGGCCGGACACAGCCGACGCCGCCGGATTGCCACATGGTCTTCGGCGGGGCGTGAATCCTTCACCTGGGTGTCGATGTTTCCGCAAAACGGGCAACGCATGGTATATTGACCCTCTACCGCCTGATCCCACCGCGGTTATAGGCCAGCCGCCACACCTTGGGTAGGGTCCAAAGACAACACAACATGTGGGTGTTGCAAGCGGGATTCAGGTGAGAGGGTTCAGCGGAAAAACAGCATCTCGGTATCACAGTGGTTTTGTGCCGCAGCGATCGTCATGCCGCCGCCTTGCCCGCCGAACCGAACAAGGCCGGTTGCGCTGGCCGATTGCGAGGGCGACAACGAAAAGCCAATCCCCTCACCCGACCGGCGGGGCGGTTCGGTCGTGCGATAAATGATGGCCGCCGGCGGCTGGTGCAACTTATTTTGCGCATATTCACCCGCCGCGCACCAAAAATCACGCGCGCCCGACAAGCCGCGATATGGAACAAAAAACGTGTCGCCGCGCGGCTCAACCACCAGACCATTACTGGTCAGATAGTTTGAAGCATGTGCGGCACCGGCGCAGACAATTGCGGCCAAAAGGGAAAAGCGAAACAGGGTCACAGTAGGGCATCCTTTGCACAGAAGCCGCGTAATGTGACGCGGTTTAGCCAAAGATAGTATCGCCTTGTTGGTCAATCAACATCCGCGCCTTGACGAGTGAGGCTTCAACAGCGGCTTCGGCACTTTCCAACGTATCAGCGCGCACCATCTCATGCGTTCGCAAGGTGCCGTCGATTTCTTTCTCGATCCGCGCACCGATGCGCCAGCGCCCGCCGTCATTGATCGGCTGGGGATAAATGGTGAAGGCCCCATGCGCCTCACCTTGCGCGGGGGCGGTTGTCTTGCCGCCCCCACCGAACAAACGTGACCAAAGAGACATGCCGCCCTCCTATTGGTCCAGAAAGCTGCGCAATTTGCGCGACCGGCTGGGATGTTTCAGCTTGCGCAGCGCCTTCGCCTCGATTTGGCGGATGCGTTCGCGGGTCACGCTGAACTGTTGGCCCACTTCTTCAAGCGTATGGTCGGTATTCATGCCGATGCCGAACCGCATCCGCAAAACCCGCTCTTCCCGGGGGGTAAGACTGGCCAGAACCCGCGTCGTGGTCTCCTTCAGGTTTTCCTGAATCGCCGAATCCAGTGGCAGAACAGCATTCTTGTCTTCGATGAAATCACCAAGCTGGCTGTCTTCCTCGTCGCCAATGGGTGTTTCCAGCGAGATCGGTTCCTTGGCGATTTTCATCACCTTGCGCACTTTTTCCAGCGGCATTTGCAGCTTTTCGGCCAGTTCCTCGGGCGTCGGTTCGCGGCCGATCTCGTGCAGCATCTGCCGCCCCGTGCGTACCAACTTGTTGATCGTTTCGATCATGTGCACCGGAATACGGATCGTGCGGGCCTGGTCGGCAATCGACCGGGTGATCGCCTGACGGATCCACCAGGTGGCATAGGTGCTGAACTTGTAACCCCGGCGATACTCGAACTTGTCCACCGCCTTCATCAGGCCGATGTTGCCTTCCTGAATGAGATCAAGAAATTGCAAGCCGCGGTTCGTGTACTTTTTGGCGATGGAAATCACCAGGCGCAGGTTTGCCTCGACCATTTCCTTTTTTGCCTGCCGCGCCTCTTTTTCGCCCTTCTGCACCTGTTGCACAATGCGGCGGAATTCGCTGATGTCGACGCCCACATATTGGCCCACCTGGGCCATTTCGGCGCGCAGCTCCTCGACCTTGTCGGCCGAGCGTTCGATGAAAGCCTGCCAGCCGCGCCCGGGGCGTTCGGCCATCTTTTCCATCCAGGTCGGGTCCAACTCGTAACCGCGATAGGCGTCGATGAATTCGCGCCGGTTGATCCGCGCCTGATCGGCCAGTTTCACAAGGCTGGAGTCGATCGACATGATCTTTCGGTTGATGCCATACAGCTGATCAATCAGCGCCTCGATGCGGTTGTTGTGCAGATGCAACTCATTGACCAACAACACGATTTCGCTGCGCAACTTCTGATAGTCGGCCTCGGCGGCATCGGTAAAGCTATCGTCTTCGTTCAGGGTGGCCGACATGCGCAGATCCTGCATTTCGGACAGTTTCACATAGTGCCGTGCGATCACCTCCAGCATTTCCAGTACTCGCGGTTTCAGCGCGTTTTCCATCGCCGCAAGTGACATGTTGGCCTGTTCGTCATCGTCATCGTCGTCGTCGGACTTGGAAATCGGGTTGCCGTCTGCATCCAACTCGGGTTGGCTGGCGCCGTCGTCGCGCGCCGGGGCGGCGGTTTCGACGTTCAGACCACCAACAACCGGCTCTTCCTCGCCATCCTCGCCCATCGAGCGGCCAAACGTGGTTTCAAGGTCGATGACATCGCGCAACAGAATGTCTTCGTTTAACAGTTCGTCGCGCCAGATCGTGATGGCCTGAAAGGTCAGCGGGCTTTCACACAGGCCAGCGATCATCGTGTTGCGTCCGGCCTCGATCCGTTTGGCGATGGCGATCTCACCTTCGCGCGACAACAGTTCGACCGACCCCATCTCGCGCAGGTACATGCGCACCGGATCGTCGGTGCGGTCCAGCTTTTCGGTTTCGGAACTGGCCAGCACGACATCGCGCGCACCGCCCACGGTGGCCAGTTCGGTGCCACCCTTGGCCTCTTCTTCCTCGGCCTCTTCGTCCTCGATGACGTTGATGCCCATTTCCGACAGCATCGACATCACGTCTTCGATCTGTTCGGAAGACACCTGTTCGGGCGGCAGAACCTGGTTCAGCTGATCATAAGTGATGTAACCACGTTCGCGGGCGTCTGCGATCATCTTCTTGACCGCGGCCTGGCTCATATCCAAAAGGCCCTCGGTCTCGTGATCGTCCTGCTTGCTGCGATCATCGGTGTCTTTGGCGGCCATCCGGCTCTCCTTCCACGGCGAAAGTGATTCGCGTCCCCGACGAATCATCTGGTGCGAATCAATGATTCGCAATCTTCTTAACTTGTTTCCTTTACCGTTTCCTCACCAAGAGTCACGGCCTCACCCTGTCAAATTGCCTTTGTTGATCGCGGCCAACAACGAATCAAGGCGCAGGCGCTCGTCCCGATTGATTCGTGCCCCGTTGGCACCGATCTCGAATTCGGTCTTGTCCTCGTTTTGGGCGCGTTCCGCCCTGTTGCGGGCTTGGGCCGCCTGGCCCAGGCGCCAGGTGGTGCCCTCATTGCCCAGGCTGTCGGCATCACGCACCGCCTCTTCGATTTCACGCCGCGCGCCGCGCCGGGCGTGCAGCTTGCTCAGTTCATCGGCCACGCACAGCGCTGCAAGGGCAGCATCACCCGGCGCGCGCATCGCGGGACACAGCGTGACATGGCGTGACTGCAACAGTTTTTCAAGGGGCGCGGCACCCACGTCATCGCGCACCCGGTCGGCCAGAGCGGCATCGTCCGGATGCCGCAACAGGGCAGCGGCGATGCGGCCATGCTCGGGATCGAGAAACTCCAACCGCTCGATCGCATCCTCGAATTGGGTCACCACACCGGGATGGATCATCAGCACAGCGAGAATAACCGCCTCGTGCAGCATTTCATCCATGGTGGAATTGCCCTGCGCCAACAGCGACGCGCGGGTGGTGGGCGAAGCAGGTTGCGGCGCGCCTTTCGGTTGCCACACCCGACCGCGGGCACCGGTGCCACGCGGGTTGAACAGCGCCCAACTTTTTTCCTTGATCGCCTTTTCATAATGGGTGCGGATGTGTGGGTCGGCAATCCGGCCGATCGCGGCGCGCAGCGATTTGTCCAGCGCCGCCCGCCGTTCGGGGCTGTCGTATGTACTGCCTTCGGTTTCGCGCTGCCACAAAAGATCGACCATCGGCCGCGCCTCGTGCAGCAGCCGCCGCATCGCCCCGGCCCCCTGGGCGCGCAACAGATCGTCGGGGTCCAACCCGGGGGGCATCAGGCAAAACCGCAGCCCCTTGCCCGCCTCCAGCAGCGGCAGCGCCACGTCGATCACCCGCATCGCGGCGCGCAGACCGGCGGTGTCACCGTCCAGCGCGATCACCGGTTCGTCCGAGATACGCCACATCAGGCGCAGCTGATTCTCGGTCACCGCCGTGCCCAAAGGGGCCACCGTGGCGGGAAAACCGGCCTCGGACAGGGCGATCACATCCATGTAGCCTTCTGCCACGATCAACGGCCCGCCCTTGCCTGCCGCCTCGCGCGCGGCGGCAAAATTGTACAGGCTGCGCCCCTTGTCAAACAACGGGGTTTCTGGGGAATTCAGGTATTTTGCCTTGTCCTCGGGATCCATCGCGCGACCGCCAAAGGCGATGGCGCGTCCCTGCGCATCGCGTATCGGAAACATGATTCGGTGGCGAAACACGTCATAGGGCTGTTTTCCCTTCGCCGAAGCCTTGGCCAACCCGCACTCCAGGATCAGATCCTCTGCCACCCCCTTGGCCCGCAGCGCATCCCACAGCGCCTGCCAGCCGGGCGGGGCAAAGCCGATCTGCCACCGCTCCAGCGCGGCGGCGTCCATCCCGCGCCGGGCCATATACGCGCGCGCCTCGCCTGCCTGCCCGGTGTTCATCTGAAGGCGATAGAACTGCACCGCCTGTTCCATCACCGCGATCAGCTGCGTGCGGCGGTCAGCCTTGTGTTGCGCCTCGGGGTCATGCACCGGCATCGTCATGCCGGCCTCGCGCGCCAGGATCTCGACCGCCTCCATGAAACCGACATTCTCGGTTTCGCGGATGAAACTCAACGCATCGCCCTTGGCGTGACAGCCAAAGCAGTAATAGAATCCCTTGCGATCATCCACATGAAACGACGCGCTTTTTTCCTGATGGAACGGGCACGGGGCCCACATGTCGCCCTTGCCCTGATTGGATTTGCGGGCATCCCACATGACCTTGCGCCCCACCACCTGGCTCAGGCTGGTGCGGGTACGCAATTCATCAAGGAATCCGGGAGGCAAGTTCATGGAATATGATATTGGGGCAAAGCGGCCCAGTGTCGAGTCCCGATAGGGCAGGTCACGAATGCTCTTCCGCCGCCGTGGCCGCCAGCGCCCGGTTGTACGCGTGCAGCGCATCGACATGGAACAATGCGCCGACAATCTCGGGCGGCTCACCTGCCGCGTTCAGCCGCACCACCGGCAAAAACGCGCGTCCGGTTTCCTCGAACAACGGCAGGGCGGTTTGCAGCGTCGCGTTGGCGTCCACCATCTGCCCCGCCTCGATCGCCGCCCAGACGGCATCGTCAGGTGCGGCGCGGGGATCGCCGGGTTTGCGCATCACATTGGCAACCCGGAACATGCCCAGAAGATACGCCTGCGGCCCTTTCGACAGCGCAACATTGCGCCGTTCAAGCTGGGTCAGGAAGAACGACCGGTCGACCAGCCGTGACGACAACGCGCAGGACAGCGACACCGCCACCATCACCGCCAGCCCGGTCTGCCAGTCGCCGGTCAGTTCAAACACGATCAGCGTGGTGGAAATCGGCGCCCCCAGCACCGCCGCCGCCACCGCCCCCATGCCAGCCAGCGCATACAGCGTTTCCGACCCCGAAACGTTGGGAAACACCGCCGTCGCGATCAGCCCGAAGGCCAGCCCGGTCAGCGCCCCCACCATCAGCGATGGCGAAAACACCCCGCCCCCCATGCGCCCGCCCATGGTGATCGCCACGGCGGCGGTTTTCAGCATGGCAAAGGTAATCGCCTCGTGCAGCAGCAGGCCGCCGGTCAGGGCACGCGATGTCGTCTCATACCCAACGCCGATGATTTGCGGGAACCAGATCGCGATACCACCCAACAATGCCCCCGCAACCGCAGGCCGCAGCGCCCGATGCAACCCGATTCGCGCCTGCAATGCCGACCCAAAGCTGTCGGCCCAGAAAATTGCCCGCATGAACACCACCGCCACCAATCCGCATACCAGACCCAAAATGAGAAAGGCCGGCAGCTCGATGTAAAACTCCAGGATCCCGTCGCGGCCCAGACCAAACTCGGTCACATCGCCAAAGGCCAGGCGGTTGATCACCGTTCCCGCCGCGCTGGCAATGACGATCGGCGCAAAGGCGTGCACCGCGAAATGCCGCAGCACCACCTCAAGCGCGAACAACGCCCCAGCGATGGGGGCGTTGAAACTGGCCGAAACAGCGGCGGCCACGGCACAGCCCAGCAAATCGCGCCCGGTGATCCCGTCGGCCTTGATCAGATTGCTGACCCAGCTGGAAATCACACCCGCCAGGTGCACCACCGGCCCTTCGCGCCCGGTTGACCCCCCCGAGGACAGGGTGATCAACGAGGCCGCCGCGCTGGCCAGGCCCGCGCGCTTTTCCACACGCCCGTCGCGCAGAGCCGCGCCTTCGATCACGTCTGCCACGCTGCGCACCCGGGCGTCATCGGTAAAGCGGTGCAGGATCAATCCCACCACCAGACCGCCCACGACGGGGATCAGCAGGATCCAGTACCATTCCAACGTGCGGGCAAAGCTGTGCAGCAAGGTGATGTCATCGGTGCCGTACAGCGTGGATTGCAACCATGTGATCCCCTTGCGGAACAACAGCGCCGCAAACCCGGCGGCGATGCCGACAGCAAGCGCGATGAACCAGAACTGCACCTGCCCCGGCCCCCGGTCGCGCAACAGCGCCCAGCCCCGCCCCCAGGCGGCAGCCGCCTGGGCCACCTGCGCGGCGGGCGACCACGGCGGCCGTCGGTTCACCGGTGGCTTTTGCGGCGGGGTCATGCCCGGTTCAATTCTCCTGGCGTGGACGGGCTTTCCCATCGGGTTGTACCGGCATGGATGTTTCGAACACGAGGCGGGAGGGTCAAAGACGACGATTCAAGCGACGGTATCCGGGTTGCCCCCTTGTTAGGGGATCGGCGCCGCGCCGAAAAGTCCGATCTCGATAGGCATGGGCGTTCTGGAACACAATCCGCGCCGCCCCCGCGATGCCGTGATCTCCGGGTCGCACCACGACCGTCCGGCCGCCGGGCCAGCGATCCGCACCAAAGACAGGGAAAGCTGCTTCTGTCGGATGCCTCCGGCGGGAGTATTTGTCCAAAGAAGAAGCAGGGGTTGTTCTGCCGAACGCCCCGGGCTAGAGCGGCGGCCTTTCCGGGGGTAGATTCATGAACACGCTGGGCATAGATTTTGGCACGTCGAATTCGGCCTGTGGTGTGCTGGTCAACGGGCGGCCCCATCTGATCGAGGTGGAGCCGGGGGCGCGCACCTTGCCCACCTCGGTGTTTTTCGACGCAAACGCGCGACGGATGCTGATCGGGTCGGCGGCCAACCGTGCCCTGATCGCCGGAACCGAGGGGCGGTTCATGCGGGCGCTGAAATCGGTGCTGGGTACGGCGCTGATGCGTGAACGCCGAATAATTCTTGGGGAAAGCCTGGATTTCATCGACATCGTCGCGCGGTTTCTGGCACGGCTCAAGGGGGCGGCCGAAGCGGCGTGTCACATGGAGTTCACCCATGCGCTGTCGGGGCGGCCGGTGCATTTTCATTCTGGCGACGGTGCGCGGGATGCGCAGGCGCTGACCGATCTGCGGGAGGCTTATGCCCGCGCCGGTTTTCGCGATGTGGCATTTCTGTATGAACCCGAGGCGGCGGCCCTGGCCAATGGCGCTGTGGATGGCGGGCTGGGCCTGATCGTTGACATCGGCGGCGGCACCTCTGATTTCACGCTGTTTCGCGGGGGCACGGTTCTGGCCAGCCATGGCGTGCGGATCGGCGGCACGCATTTTGACCGCGCGCTGAGCCTCGATCACGTGATGCCGCTGCTGGGTGCGGGGGGCCTATTGCGCAACGCCTTTGGCGCAGGGGTTCTGGCAGCGCCAGTCGGGCTGTGGCAGGATCTGGCCAGCTGGCAGAAGATCCCGTTCCTGTATACCGCGCAAACCCTGCGGAACGTGACGACGATGGCGCGTCAGGCGGTGGACCCGGTGCCATTCCGGCGGCTTATCGATGTGCTGGAAATGGAAACCGGCCACGACGTCGCCTTTGCCGTCGAGCGGGGCAAGATCGCGGCCAACGATGGCGTTGGGCGGATTGATCTAGAAGTGGTCGAGCGGGGGCTGAGCGTGGCGCTGAACGCGGCGGGGCTGGCCGCCACCCTTGCCATGTTAGGCGAAGCGATTGGCGCCTGTGCCACCGAAACCTGCACGCTGGCCGGCGTATCGCCCGACGCTGTCAAGCAGGTGGTGTTTGTCGGCGGGTCCAGCCTGATGGCTGTGGTCGTGGATGAAATGACAAAGCGGTTTCCCGGCGCTGGACAAAAGCGATCTGATCCGTTCACCGGGGTCGTCGACGGGCTGGCCATCGCCTCGGCCAGTGCGTTCAAGACTTGACGTTTTTCGACAATACTCCGGCCCTGAATCCCATAATGGTGCGGTAAAACAGCACTTATCACGCAATCCTAGCCCATAAGCAGTTTTGCGGCGGCGCCGCGCGCCTCATCCGTCACCACATCGCCCGACAGCATCCGGGCGATTTCATCAACCCGCTGGGCAGCGTTCAGTGGCACGACGTTGGACGTCGTAATGTCACCGCTGACGGTTTTTTCAACCCGCCAGTGATGTTGCCCCAATGCCGCGACCTGCGGCGAATGGGTGACCACCAGAACCTGTTGCCCCTCGGCCAAGGCAGACAACCGACGCCCCACGGCATCGGCAGTGGCACCCCCCACCCCGCGGTCGATCTCGTCGAAGATCAGGGTCAGGCCGGTGTCACTGCGCGTGAGACAGACCTTGAGCGCCAGCAGAAACCGCGAAAGTTCACCCCCGGATGCGATCTTGGCAAGGGGACCGGCGGGCGCGCCGGGGTTGGTGGCGACGGTGAAATCCACGCTGTCGCGGCCATCGGGGCCCGGCTCGGCGGGAGTGATGCGGGTTTCGAACACCGCGCGCTCCATCTTCAGGGGGGCCAGTTCACCGGCCATCGCGCTGTCCAGCCGGATCGCCGCCGCGCGGCGCAGATCGCTTAACGCGACGGCCGCACCGGCAAAGCCTGCCTCGGCCGCGGCCACCTCCCGTTGCAGGCGCGCCAGATCCTCGGTGCCCGCATCCAGCGCCGTCAGCCGGGCGCGCAGATCGTCGGCAAGCGCAGACAGATCATCGGCCAACACGCCATGTTTGCGTGCAAGGGCGCGGATGGCGAACAGCCGCTCTTCCGTCGCCTCCAGCGCGTGGGGGTCGAACTCCAACGCATCAAGACAGGCTATGACCCCCTGCTCGGCCTCGGCCAGTTCGTTCATGGCGCGGGTCAGCGACTCAAGCGGCGCGTCCAGCATACCCTCGGCCTGGGCGGCTGCGGCATCCAGCCAGCGGGCAGCGTCGGTCATCTGCCCCTCGGCACCATCGGCCCCCAAGGCGCGCACGGCATTCAGGATGCCTTCGCGAATCCGCTCGGCCCCCTGCATCCGGCGGCGCTCGGCGTCCAGCGCCGCCTCTTCGCCGGGTTCCGGTGACAATTTGTCCAACTCGTCCACCGCGTGCCGCAGATAGTCCTCTTCCGCACGGATCGCAGCCAGGGCCTGTTCCGCCTCGGCCAGGGCCCGGCGCGCCACAAACCATGCCCGCCATGCGGCCCGCGTCGCAACAAGGGCGGCCTCGCTGTTCGCAAACTGATCCAACAGCGCCATATGGCCACGCGGGTTCAGAAGACCGCGGTCGTCATGCTGGCCATGCAGCTCGACCAAGGTGTCGGACAGGGCGCGCAGCACCTCGCCGCTGGTGCGGCGATCATTTACAAAGGCGGTCTTGCGCCCGTCGGCGGTGTTGATGCGGCGCAGGATCAATTCGTCTGACACGGGCACACCGGCGTCGTCCAGAATCGTGCGGGCCGGGTGATCGGGGGGCAGATCAAACCATGCGGTCACCTCACCCTGAGAGGCGCCTTGGCGCACCAATTCCGCCCGGCCACGCCAGCCCAGCACAAACCCCAGCGAATCCAGCAGGATGGATTTGCCCGCCCCGGTTTCCCCGGTCAGCACATTCAGACCGGGGCGGAACGTCAGTTCCAACCGGTCGATCAGCAGCATGTCTCTGATGTCGAGGCCGCGCAGCATGGACTGTTTCCCCCAGGATGGGGTTACCCCATCGCCCCCAATGCGCGATGCGGGTCACCGCCCACCCCGAGCACCGACCCTGTCCGCGAAAAATCTTGTCGTGTCAAAGCCATTCGCCCTGGATCACCTGACGATAGATGTCACCCAGCCAGCTTTGGCCAGAGGGTTCCAACGTCAGCCCCTGCCCGGTCAGCAAGGTAAAGCTGTCCTGATACCATTCCGTCGACTGAAAGTTATGGCCCAGAATCGCCCCCGCCGTGCGCGCCTCGTCCGGAAGGCCAAGCGACAGATATGCCTCAACCAAGCGGTGCAGCGCCTCGGGGGTGTGGGTGGTGGTCTGGAACTGTTCGACCACCACGCGAAACCGGTTGATCGCGGCGCTGAAATTGCGGCGCTTCAGGTAGTATCGGCCGATTTCCATCTCTTTCGCCGCCAGATGATCGAAGGCCAGATCGAATTTCAGAATCGAGCTGCGGGCATATTCGCTGTCGGGGTATTTCTCGATCACCTCGCGCATCGCCTGCAACGCCTGAAACGTCAGCCCCTGATCGCGTCCCACGTCGTCAATCTGGTCGTAATAAGACAGCGCCATGAGGTATTGCGCATAGGCTGCGTCTTCATCGGCCGGGTAGACATCAAGAAACCGTTGGGCCGAAGACCGGGCAGCTTCGTAATCCTTGTCACGGTGATAGGCGAAGGCCTGCATTATCAGCGCGCGCTTGGCCCAGTCCGAATAGGGATACAGCCGCTCGACCTCGCCAAAATAACGGGCAGCCTCTTCAGGCTTGCGCGCTTCCAGCTCGAACTCGGCCCGCTTGAAGATGTCTTCGGCTGAAAAGCTGTCCAGCGGTTGCTCACGGCTGGCGAAAACCCCACCGCACCCTGAAAGGGCAAAGACCACCAGAGCCGCGGCCATGGCCCTGTGCCTGCCCATGGAAAAACGCATGCCTCACCCCTCCGACGCCACCCCATTCATGTCAGGGGTCGCTACGTTCTTACCGCGTCGTCCAGCAAAATAAAAGACGCGCCACACTGCCTTTTGGCCCGGGGATCAGTGGGCGCGCGGGGCGTCCTGGCGCGACAGACCCGCACCCGGCAGTCGGGCCACCATTGGCGCATCGCATATCACCATGCGACAGGCACCGGGCCGGGCGAACAAGGTGCGCAGCAAGGCGTTGGTCATCGCATGGCCGGCGCGGTAACCTGTATAGCGCGCCAGCAAAGGCACACCCGCCAGCGCAAGATCACCCATCGCATCCAGCATCTTGTGGCGCACTGCCTCGTCCGCGTGACGCAGGCCACCGGGCGACAGAACCTGCGCCCCGTCCACCACCACCGCGTTGTCCAAAGTCCCGCCCAGCGCCAGCCCTTGGGCGCGCATCGCATCCACGTCGGCCTTGCGACAAAAGGTTCGGCTGTCGCACAATTCATGCACAAAGGTGCCATTTGCCAGGTTCAGAACCTTGTCCTGGGTGCCGATGGCAGCGTCGGGGAAAGAGATGTGAAACGCCATTTCAAGCGAAGGCGCGGGCGAAAGGCGGGCAAAGGCATCGCCGTTGCGCACCTCGATTGTGTCCAGCACCTGCAATGCACGGATCGGCGCATCAAGCTGCCGCAGCCCCCGCGCGAGAATACCGGCAACAAAGGGCGCGGCCGATCCGTCAAGGATCGGAACCTCGGCGCCGTCGATGTCGATCATCAGGTTCTGAACACCACAGCCCGCAACAGCGGCCATCACATGTTCGATCGTCGAAACCTCAACACCCTGCGCATTGGTGATCCGCGTACACAGTTGCGACGGCACCACAGAATCCCAATGGGCGGGAATCAGCGCAGCCCCCCCTGAAACGTCGGTGCGCCGAAACCAGATCCCGAATTCTGCGGCAGCAGGGCGCAACGTCATGCGGACAGGCCGCCCGGAATGCAGGCCGACGCCGGTAAACGTGACGGGTGACTTCAAGGTCGTTTGCATGGGTGCGCCTCATTTTTACTGATCGTCGGTGCCTGTGCCCAACGTTGCCAATCAGTTAAGCGTCAGAGCGAATACAAACAATTCAATCTTTGTAACGGCTTGAAACATCAGACCAAGAAAAGCGCAAAGTTTCGCCCATTTCCGCAGCCCGCCCGCAAAACTCATTGATAGAAAACGAAAAAGGCCAGCACGGGCTGGCCTTTTCGCAATCAAATGTGACCGTACGTCAGTTCGCCTGACGGCGCAGGAAGGCTGGAATCTCGATGCGTTCCTGGTCTGGCGTCATATCCTCGGGTTCGGCATGGCGGCTGACCTGAGGCGCTTCGCGGCGCGGCGTGGCCGTTGCGGCAGGTTCGGGGTGGCCTGTCATCCGGTTGATCAGCGAATTAATGCCGAACCGTGGGCGTTCTGCGGGGGCCGGTACAGGCGCCGCCTGGCGGGCGGCCTGCTGTCCTGCGGCGGACGGGCGCTGTTGGCCGGGCTGACCCGGGGTGCGTTGAACCGCCGCCTGCAAGCGCGCCAAAGCCTCGGGCGAAGGTGTGCCCGGTTTCGGGGCGCGGGGCGCAATGAAGGCCTCGGCGGGGGTATCAATGCGGGTTTCCACACGCGGCTGGAATGCGGCGGGTTGCTGCGGGCGATAGGCCGGTGGCGGCATGTCGTCACCATCGGTTTCTTCGAACAGGTCGCGGTTGTCGGTGCGCGGCGGATTCATGTCGGCAAAGAAATCGTCAACCTCGTCCTCAATCGGCTCGGGCTCGTACCGGGGGGCCGGGGCAACGCGCGCCACCTCTTTGACAGGGGCCGCGGCCGGGCGCGGCGCCGGGACTGGCGCGGCCGCCTCTTCCAATGTGGTGGAATTGCGCAGAGGCTCGGCCATGCGGCGGCGCGGCACGGGAATGTCGTGCGCCACGTCGCTGGCGTCGATCCCGGTGGCCACGACCGACACACGCATCCGGCCTTCCATCATTTCGTCCAGGGTGGACCCGACGATGATGTTCGCCTCGGGGTCCACTTCCTCGCGGATGCGGTTGGCGGCTTCGTCCAGTTCGAACAGCGTCAGATCATGCCCGCCGGTGATGTTGATCAGCACACCCTTGGCGCCCCGCAGGCTGATTTCGTCCAGCAGCGGGTTGGCGATGGCGCGCTCGGCGGCCTCGATCGCGCGGTTCTCGCCCTCGCCCTCGCCGGTGCCCATCATTGCCTTGCCCATCTCGTCCATCACGGCGCGCACATCGGCAAAATCGAGGTTGATCAAACCGGGGCGAACCATCAGATCGGTCACACCCTTGACGCCCTGATACAGCACATCGTCGGCCATGCTGAAGGCTTCGGTAAAGGTGGTGCGTTCGTTGGCCAGACGAAACAGGTTCTGGTTGGGGATGATGATCAGGGTATCGACCATCTTTTGCAGCGCCTCTATGCCTTCCTCGGCCTGGCGCATCCGCTTGGTTCCTTCAAACTGGAACGGTTTGGTCACGACACCCACGGTCAGAACACCCAATTCGCGCGCGGCCTGTGCGATGATCGGCGCGGCGCCGGTGCCGGTGCCCCCGCCCATCCCCGCAGTGATAAAGCACATATGCGCCCCGGCCAGATGATCGACGATCTGTTCGATGCTTTCCTCGGCGGCGGCAGCCCCGACCGAGGGGCGCGCCCCGGCACCCAAACCTTCGGTCACTTTCACACCCATCTGCACCTTTGCAGGCGCGGTGGACTGTTGCAGCGCTTGGGCATCCGTGTTCGCGACGACGAATTCAACTCCGTCAAGCTGTTTGGCGATCATGTTGTTCACCGCGTTGCCGCCTGCCCCGCCAACCCCGAAAACGGTGATCCGCGGCTTCAGTTCTTCCTGCTGGGGCATCATGAGATTGAGTGTCATTGGGTCTGTCCGCCTGTTCTGATCCCGTTTTCGGGGTTTGCTGCCGCTGCTTTTGGTGATTCTAGCGTTTGCGCCGCGCTACGTCACTCAAAAAACACTGAATTGCCACATAATATGGCCGAAACATCGAATGGTTCAGCGGTATTTCGCCAGTTGCACCCGATATGGTGGTCACCAGTTGTCCTTGAACCATTTCACCGCCCGCTTGAGGGACCGTGACGGATAATGATCGGCGGGAATTTCAAAATCCCACCATTCGTCCTGTGGATGCGCCGCGAACAGGCACAGGCCCACCGCGCTGGCGAATCCGGCGCCCGTGGCGGCCTGCGGCAGGCCCTGAACCCGCAAGGGGCGGCCGATGCGCACCTGTTGGCCGAGAATTTTCGGCGCCAGCCCATCCAGCCCCGGTATCTGTGATCCGCCGCCGGTCAGCACGATCTGCTGGCTTGGCAGATGCTCGAACCCGGCCACATCCAGCCGCGCGCGCACCTCTTCCAGAATTTCCTCGACCCGCGGGCGCATGATGCCAATCAGCTCGGCACGCGATACTGTGCGCCGGTCCAGTTCCCAATCGCCGGTTTCACCGCCGATCTCGATCAGGTCGCGGTCGTCCATCCCGGTGGCAACGACGCCACCATGCACCGTTTTCAACCGTTCGGCCACCGCAAGGGGCACCTGCAACCCCTTGGAGATGTCCGAAGTCACCTGATCGCCGCCCATCGCCACCGCATCCGCATAAATCATATGCTTTTTCATGAAAATCGACAGGCCGGTCGCGCCGCCGCCCATGTCGATGCAGGCGGCGCCCAGTTCCTGTTCGTCCTCGACCAGGCTGGACACGCCGGACACATAGGCGGATGAGGCCAGACCGGCCAGTTCCAGATCGCACCGTTTGATACAGTACAACAGGTTGGCGATCACGTTGCCATCGACCGTCAGCAAATGCATGTCGCAGGCCAGACGGTTGCCGATCTGGCCCCGCGGATCGGCCAGACCGCTGCGGTGATCCAGGGCAAAATTCACCGGCTGCGCGTGCAGCACTTCGCGGCCCTCGCCGAAATCGGGCACGTCGCAGGCGGCCATGACGCGGGCCACGTCCTGTTCCGTCACGGCGGTATGGTCCAGATCGACCTGCCCCGCCAACCCGTAAGAGCGCGGCACGCCGCCGCCGAAACAGGCGATCACATGGTCGACACGCAGGTTTGCCATCTTCTGTGCCGCCTGCACCGCGGTGCGGATGGCGCGCTCGGTCTCTTGCATGGCCTCGACTTCACCAAAGCGCACGCCGCGCGACCGGGTGGTCGCAGCCCCGATGACGCGAAAGCTGCTTTGCCCTGCCAAAGATCCCACACCGTCGGAGTCGCGAAACGGTTCGGGCCCGTCGAACCGCAGCACAAGACAGGCGATCTTGGACGTGCCGACATCCAGAATGGCAATCACCCCACGCTGCATCGCGGCCCGGCGCATCGCCCGCATCGCCCGCTGGGATTGATAGAGGTCTTTCATATCACTTGTCTCCCAGTTCGAGCACACGGATCTCACGCAATGTTTCGGCGGCAGCGGCACCCAGCCGCACGGTGGGGCGGATCGGGTTGCGCATGTCCACCGCCACCACATCGCGCGCCAGAAGATCCTGCGCCTCGTCCAGGGCCAGCACCTGTTCCAATGCGCGCACCGGCTGGGTCTCGGGCAGAAGGATGGTTTGCCAACCCTCCAGCACCACATCCCAGCGCCGCTCGCCCACTCGCACCAGACCGCGCAGGCGGGGGGACAACGGCAAGGCGGCAGTGATCAGCGCCACGCCCTCTGCCACCGCCTGGTCCGCGCCAAGGCCCGCGATCAACGGCAGGTCCGGACGTTCAGGGCGGTGCGAAATCGGTTTCACCCGGTTCCCGTCGATGTCCAGCAGATCCAGCGTGTCATTGATCCGCCAGATCGCCACCGGCACCCGCTCATCGACGGAAATCTGCAAAACACCGCCCGGACGCACCCGCAGGTCGGCGCGTGCCACGGCGTCCAGCGCCGTCACGTCGGCCAACATCTGTGGCAAATCCAGATCGAAGGACGACACCGGAAAATCGATCGGCAGCGCCTCGCGGATGTCGTCGGCCACACCGGATGACGCACCGTCGATCGCCATCAGTTTCACCATGAACTCCGGTCGCTCGCGCACCGCGCCTTTCAGATCGTCGATCATCAGGGTCACCGCGTCGCGCCGCGCCTGATCGGACAGATACGCGCCGACCGACAGCGTTATGAACAGCACCGGCAACCCAACCCGGACAAGCCGCCGGAACAGCGGCGTCAACAACAACCGCTGCATCCGGTAAGCCATGCGCGAGGGTGCCGGATCGCGGCGCGGCGGCGGGGCACTCACCTGTTGCATGATGCATCCTCGACCATCCAGGCACAAAGTTTGCCAAATGAAATCCCGCATTGGGCCGCCTGTTCGGGCGCCAGAGATGTCGGCGTCATCCCCGGTTGGGTGTTGGTCTCCAACAGGATCAGCCCGTCGACCCCACGGGTTTCGTCCCAGCGGAAATCGGTCCGGCTCAGCCCGCGACAGCCCAGCGCATCATGGGCGCGCAGTGCGAAATCAAGGCAGGCGGCGTGAATTTCGGCGGGCACCTCGGCTGGCAGGACATGGCGCGATCCGCCTGGTTTGTATTTGGCATCGTAATCATACCAGCCATCGACGATGATGTCGGTCACGGTCAGCGCCCGGTCGCCCATCACCGTGGTGGTCAGTTCGCGCCCCGGCGCAAAGCGTTCGACCATCACCCAGTCGGGCATGTCGGCGGCCAGTTTCGGCGGCCCGTTCGCCGCGTCATGCACCAGATAAACGCCGACCGATGATCCCTCGTTATGGGGTTTCACCACATAGGGCGGGTCCATGACATGCGAGGCGCGCACATGTTTCGCCTCGGCCAGCAGTGACGCCACCACCGGCAGACCGACCGCGCGATAGGCATCCTTCGTGCGCTGTTTGTCCATCGCCAGCGCCGAGGCCAGAACCCCCGAATGGGTATAGGGGATGCGCAGCCATTCCAGCAGGCCCTGCACACACCCATCTTCGCCCCAGCGGCCATGCAATGCGTTGAATACCACGTCCGGGGCGATCTCGGCCAGCCGCGCGGGCAGGTCTGCCCCCGCATCCAGCGCGACCACCTGAAATCCTTCATCCCGCAGCGCGGCGGCGCATTCGCGCCCGCTGGACAACGACACCTCGCGCTCGGCCGAGGGTCCGCCCATCAATACCACAACCTTGGGGTTTGTCCTGCTCGACACACCCGCCACTTACGCCTCACATGGCCTTTTCGGCCATTTTATCGCCCTTGGGGCTGTTTATCTGACTGTTTTTTTGCCTGCTCATCCAAGGGGGCCGGTTCGCCCACCCGCATGATTTCCCACTGTAACCGAATCGCGCTCTTTTGAAAGACCTTTTCGCGCACCTCTTCCCCCAGCCCTTCCAGATCGGCGGCCGTGGCGTTGTCAGCGTTGACCAGAAAATTCGGATGCTTGGGCGACATTTGCGCGCCACCCCGCCGCGCCCCCCGCAGGCCGGCATCGTCGATCACCTTCCACGCCTTCAGGTCGTGTGTGTCATCGGCGGCGCCGGTGCTGGAAAATCCCGCCGGGTTGCGAAATGTGCTGCCCGCCGTGCGGTCCTTTGTCGGCTGGGTGGCGTCGCGTTTGGCCAGTTGATCGGCCATCCGGGCGGCCAGGGCGGCGGGATCACCCGGCGTGCCGCGCAGCACCACCTGAACCAGAACAGCACCTTCAGGCAACACACTGTTGCGATAACTGAAACAAAGGTCGTCGCCGGTCAGCTGCAGGATGGCACCCGAGCGGGCAATCGCCGTGGCCGACACGAAATGATCGGCCACATAGGCGCCGTAACACCCGGCGTTCATCCGCACCGCGCCACCGATGCTGCCCGGAATGGTGCGCAGAAACGTCAGATCCACCCCCGCCTCTGCGGCCTTGCGCGCGACATGGGCGTCCAGTGCCGCCGCACCGGCGGTCACGGTCGTCCCCTCGATTGCGATTGCGTTGAACCCGCGCCCAAGGCGGATCACCACCGCCCGGATGCCGCCATCACGCACGATCAGATTGCTGCCCACCCCCATCGGAAAAACCGCGACCGCCGGGTCGAGAGCGCGCAGAAAATCGCGCAGGTCATCCACATCGGCAGGCTGGAACAGCCAGTCCGCCGGCCCGCCCACCCGCAGCCACGTCAGATCGGCCAGCGGGCGGTTTGGCGTAAGAGTGCCGCGTGGTGTGGGTAGATCGGTCACTGGCGGGCCTCATGTTCGGGGCGGGGTTGGCGCGGTGATGGCACCGCCGAGGAGAAAGATCAAATGCACCGCAGCCATCCTGCGTGCCTGCCCCCCCCTCAATCCTTGAGATACAACCGTTCAAACATCTCGGGCCCCACCGCCCGCCCACCCAGATAACCCTGCACATGGCGACAGCCCGCACCATGCAGCCAGGCCGCCTGGGCCGCGTTTTCCACCCCTTCGGCCACCACCCGGATGTCCAGCGCCTGGGCGAGGGTCAGGATCGTGCGCACGATCTTTTCGGTGCCTTCATGGCCCGGTCCCGGCGGCAACGGGCGGATATAGCGCTGGTCGATCTTGATCTCGGAGATGATCAGATCCTGCAAATAGCCCAGCGAGGAATAGCCGGTGCCGAAATCATCGACCGACAGGGCAACCCCGGCCGCGCGGAACCGGGTCAGGTTTGACCTTGCGGCAAGCGACATCGAGATCAGCGAGGTTTCGGTGATTTCCACCGTCACCCTGGCTGTCGCCACACCTTCGCGCGCCAACAGGCCCAACAGACGATGCGCCAGTGTATCGTCTTCAAAGCTGCGCGGCGACAGATTTATGCTGGCCGCCACATCCCGCCCGGCCCGGCGCCAAAGGCCCAGTTGCCGGGCGAAAATGGCGATCACTTCGGTGTCGATCTCGGTGATGACACCCGAGGCTTCGGCGATCGGGATGAATTCCTCGGGGCCGACCTCGCCCAGGTCAGGCGCGTCCCAGCGCAACAGCGCCTCAGCCCCGGTCAGCGTCAGCTGCGACGGATCGGCCCCCATGGTGAACTTCGGCTGAAAGGCGAGGCGGAACTGCTCGGTGCGCAAGGCATGGCGCAGCGCCTGCACCACCTGCCCCCGGCGCGACATCTGCGCATCCATCGCGCGGCTATAGCGGGCCTGACGGTTGCCCCCGGCGGTCTTGGCGGCAAAACTGGCCACCTCGGCCTGACGCACCAGGGCGGCGGGCGTTTCGTCGGCGGTGGACAGGCGGCTGATCCCGATGCTGGCGGTGACATAAACGGTGATCTGGTCCAGCGCGAACGGCCGCGCCAGGGCCAGCCGAAACTTCCGCGCCACCCGGTCGGCCCGATGCGTGCCGCCCGACAGCAGCACGGCAAAGGCATCGCCATCGCTGCGCGCAAGGGTGCCGGCTGCGCCCGGCGCATCCGCCGGCTCCGCTGCCAGGACATCGGCCAGCCGCCCGGATACCGCGCGCAACAGCGCATCGCTGACCGAGCGACCCAGCACTGTCTTTGTGCTTCGGAAATTGTCGATGTCCACAATCAGGACCGACACCTCCTGATCCGGCTTCGTGCGGGCCAGAACGCCGACAAACCCCCGGCTATCGGGCAACCCGGTCAACAGATCTTGCCCCGCCGCACGCTGGAGCGTGCGCATCAGCAGCACCACCAGATCGCCCAGTGCGGCAAAACCCGGATGATGCAGCGGCCCCACGGCCGCCTGCCCTGCCGCCCCCGCAGGCCGTGCCAGATGCAAAACACCGGCCAGATGCCCTTGAGCCAGCAGCGGCACCAGTGTCACCATTGCATCGGGCAGAGCCGGAAACCCTGCCCCTGGCGCCAGGCCCAGCGCATCACCCCGCGTCGGCAGCGTGGCCCAATCGCGCGCGTCAAAGGACACCGGCGCGTCGGTATCGCCGGACCGGGCCGGCCAATGGGCAACACGGCCCAGCCGGTGCCCCGGTTCCGGCGTGAATATCTGCACGACGCTGGCGCCGTGCTGGGCCGCGATCAGCGCCAGCGCCCGGTCCAGCGCCCCCTGATTTTCGCCGCCGCCCGCCTCGGCGTTCAGCACCATACGGGTCAGCGCCGCACAGAGATATGTCCAGCCATCCCCCTGGTCCGCGCCTTTGTCTGCCGCCGCAGAGGGCACCGCACGCGGCAAAGCCGACGGCGCGGTCAGGTTCGATTTTGTCACCACAGCCAGTCTTTCCCCAAGGGCCGCCGCCTGCGCGGCTGGCCCAAACCAATGCGCGGGCTGTCAGGGGTGCGCTGTCATCCGGCGGTGGCCAGCGCACCCTGCCCGTCGGGGTCATGATAGACGTTTTTGGCACGGCCCGCCATCTTGGCGGCATACAGCCGGTCATCCGCCTTTTTGAATGTGGCGCTGAAGCCTTGACCCGCCTGACCAGACAGCGCCAGTCCGGCCGAAAATGACACCGCCACGCGGTCGGTGGTGCGACTGAAGCAATCAGCCTGCAAATCGACGCGGAACTGGTCAAGCCGCGCCGCGACCGTTTCCAGATCGCAACCCGGAAAATAGACAACAAATTCTTCACCACCCACCCGATAAATCGGCAAATCGCCGGTCAGCCGGGTGCGCATCAGGCGAGTAAAATCCTTGAGCACCCTATCACCTACGGCGTGGCCATGGGTATCGTTGATCTTCTTGAAATGGTCGATGTCCAGCACCGCCATCACCGTACCCGCGCCATGTTCGGCAAAGGCCGCCTCAAGCCCGCGGCGGTTGCGCACGCCGGTCAGCGAATCGTGGTAAAGCTGATGTTGCAGATCGGCACATTCAAGCGTCTTGGCGGCCAACCGGGCCTCGCTTTCGGCGAGGGCGGCTTCAAGCCGGACGAGCGTGGCGGCGTCAGGCGCCCCCGCAGCCGTGTGCCGTGACACCCGTCCCTGAAGCCAGGCGGCAAAACGGACAGCCAAACCCAAAGGGCTTTGGGAAAACATGGTGTTCTGTGTTGTTGCTGTCAGTGCCATTTTGGTGCGCCGTTTCTTCAGACCCGCAACGGTTCTCCGCCGCAGGGGCCCTTGCGACCGCGACGGTCTGAGCCCTGAAACAGTATTAACCAATCAAACGTGGCGCAAATCGGCATGGCTTCGCGGCAGTGATGGTACATCTTGTGGCCAGATCTGGGGCAGCCCAGCCCATATCCGCCATGATTTTGCCGCATAGGGCGGCGCAGCAGCAGACAGCACTGTGGCGCATTTCCGCGTCACCCGGAAAAAAAGCCGCAGTTGCCGGAAAATAATTAATTCAGACTGGAAAATTAATACTTTTACGGGCAGGACCATGTAAACGAATGACGAGAGAAGCCTTGTAATGGGCCCCGCAGGCGCGCGCAGCAGTGCCGACCAAAACGATAACCCGCCTTTCACTTGAAAGGGGCCCAAAATGAGTTTTTTAGTGTTTCCACATCTTGTTTTCCCCTTGATCCCATTGATTATACGCCGCGGCGCGTTGATTTTCGCTTTGGCGCTGGCGGCCTGCACCACCGCGCCAAGCCTCGGCAGCTTTGGTGCGGATGTCAGCCGCAACAGCATACAATATTCTCTCGGCCGCCTGAACCAGACCTGGACAACCGCGCCAACCGCCCTGGTGATGATCCAGCGTGCGCAGCCGGGCGAAGGGATTCAGATCATCGGCCTGGAAAATGCCACAACGCTGGAGGGCGACAATTTTCTCTGGCTGCGCGCGCATGGCGGACGTGCCAGCGGGCGGTTCGACCTTGAGAACACCCTTCAGCGTGTCGGCGGTGTGCCGACGCCGTTCCGCACCCTCGACAACCGCAACCTGCGCACCGGCAGTGACGGGCTGGGTGACTATTTTTGGCAGGAATGGCGCAGCGGCGCGGCCACCAACTGTGTCATCGCGCTGCGCCGGTTGGAAAGCGGCGCACGCGCCCTGCCCCGCGGCACCCGGTCGCTTGAGGTGTTCCTGCGCAACTGTGTTGACGGGCCCATCGAACAGGCGCTGGCACCGATCCTTGCGGATCAGATCAGCCTAGGCGCCGCAGCAGGCAGCCGGGTGGTTTCCCCCCTTGCCGCCCCGCGCCCATGACACGCGGCGCCGGGCCCAGATCGACGACGGATAACCGATGAGCAAACGATTTCCCAATGGCCGCACCCGGAACCGCACGGTTTTCCTGCTGTGGCTGCTGTCCGGCATCCCGATTGCCGTTCTGGTCAGCGTTCCGACATCAACCGCGGGGCAGGCGTTTCTGGGCTTGGTCGCCGTCGTCGTCGTGGCGCTGCTGAAGCCATTCTCGCGGCACATGGTGACGCGCTTCTTCTTGCTGGCCACAGCGACGGTGATCGTCATGCGGTATTGGCTGTGGCGCCTGCTTGAAACGATCCCGGAACCGGCCATATCGGTCGCCTTCCTCGTGGCCGTGCTGCTGTTCCTGGTCGAAACCTATTCAATCATGGTGTTCCTGCTGAACGCCTTCATCAATGCCGACCCGACGCAGCGGCCCTTCCCGCCGCAGGTCACCCCGGAAAATCTGCCCACGGTCGATATTTTGGTGCCGTCCTATAACGAACCGATCGAGATGCTCAGCATCACGCTGGCCGCCGCGCGCAACATGATCTATCCGACCGAAAAGCGCACCGTGGTGCTGTGCGATGATGGCGGCACCGATCAGCGCTGCAATTCCGACGACCCGGAACTGGCCGCCAAATCGCGCCAGCGCCGCGCCGATCTTCAGGCGCTGTGCGCCGAACTGGGGGTGAAATATGCCACCCGCGCGCGCAACGAAAACGCCAAGGCCGGCAACATGTCGTCAGCACTTGAGGATCTGAACGGCGATCTTGTGGTGGTGTTTGACGCCGATCACGTTCCATCGCGCGATTTTCTGGCGCGCACCGTTGGGTATTTTTCCGATGATCCGAAACTGTTTCTGGTGCAGACACCGCACTTTTTCATCAACCCCGACCCGATCCAGCGCAACCTGAAACTGCGCATCGACTGCCCCCCCGAAAACGAGATGTTCTATTCCCAGATCCACCGTGGTCTTGATCGTTGGGGCGGCGCGTTTTTTTGCGGGTCGGCCGCCGTGCTGCGCCGCGCGGCGCTGGACAGTGTGGGGGGCTTTGCCGGTGAAACCATCACCGAGGACGCGGAAACCGCGCTGGAAATCCACGCCAGCGGCTGGAAAAGCCTGTACCTCGATCGCGCGATGATTGCCGGATTGCAGCCTGAAACCTTCGCCTCATTCATCGAACAACGTGGCCGATGGGCCACCGGCATGATGCAGATGCTGCTGTTGAAGAACCCGCTGTTCCGTCGCGGCCTGCGCCTGCCGCAACGGCTGTGCTATATCAACTCGATGAGCTTTTGGCTGTTCCCGCTGATCCGGCTGACCTATCTGCTGGTGCCGCTGGTTTATCTGTTCTTCGGGATCGAAATTTTCGTCGCCACCTTTCCCGATGTCATGGCCTATATGCTGACCTATCTGGCGGTATCGTTTCTGGTGCAGAATGCGCTATATGCGCGGGTGCGCTGGCCGCTGATTTCCGAAATCTACGAGGTGGCGCAGGCGCCCTATCTGGCGCGGGCGGTCCTGAAGACGATTCTCAGACCGCGCGGCGCGAAATTCAACGTGACGGCCAAGGATGAAACCCTTGAAGAAGACTATATTTCACCCATCCACTGGCCCCTCACGCTGCTTTGGCTTGCGATGCTGGCGGGGCTGATCGCCATGGGAATTCGCTGGGCCGCCTTTCCGGGGGACCGCGCGGTTCTGGCCGTGGTGGGGGGATGGGGGATCTTCAATTTCATCCTTGTGTCCATCGCCTGGAGTGCGATTGCCGAAAAGCAACAGCGCCGCGCCGCGCCCCGGGTCGCCACCGACGTGCCCGCGACAGTGTGGCTGGGCCCCGCCCCCGAGGACGAATTGCAGGTCGCCATCATTGATGCCTCGACCAGCGGTATGCGCCTGAAGATCGATCAGGGCGGCGCGGGAGTCGGGGCCACCGTCGCACAACTGAAGGACCGCAACATCTATTTCTACCCCCATTTCAAGGAGTCACAGCATCTGGCGGCACCAATTCTGGCGCGGGTGATGACGGTGCAGCCAACGGACAAGGGCCACATCCTGGGCCTGCTGCTGGAAGCAAAGCAGGACATGGCGGCGCAACAGACGGTGGCCCAGTTGATCTTTGGCGACAGTGAGAACTGGCGCCGCACCCGTGCGGTCAGTGCCCAGGGCAAGGGAATGCTGGCGGGTTTCGGCTATGCGCTCTGGCTGTTTCTCAGCGGCTTTCCGGCCCTGCTGGCCGATCTGGCCCGCGAACCGGCCCGCCGCGCCGCGATTGCGGCCGCGCCCCCCCCAGACGAGCGCAAGCCGGCACACCTCTTGGCCTTCGGGGTTGATCTGGAGGCCATCGAACGGGATGCAAAGGCGGCGAAATATGATTCATCCCGGCCCGACACCCTGCCCAATGCCGGTGCCGGTGCCGGTGCCTTGACCAGCGGAGCACCGACATGACCCGGCCCCACAACCGCCCATCGGCCCCGGCAACTGCCCTGGCCGGCCTGCTGGGCCTGTGGTCGCTTGCGGCGGGGCTGCCTGCCGCGGCCCAAACCGACACGCAGCCGCCCGAGGATGTGCCGATAATAGATCTCGGGCCAGTTCTGGGCGCTGTCAGCGACACTGCGGGTGCAAGACAAACCACGGCATTGCCCGGCGCGGACGGCCCCGGCGGCGCCGTCATGACGGTGCCCGAAGAAGAACTGACGCTGCCGCAATACGACCGTGCCGTCGGGCTCAGCCCGTCCCGGCCGCCTGCGGCAGTCTCCGGCGTGGCCGACGGCACCGGCGCCCCGGACGCGACACTGCTGTTGCCACTGCGCGCCGACCGGCCCACCCGCGATGGCATCACCCGCCTGTCCGGCGAAGTGCAGAGCGCGGGGTTTTTCATCGACCTGCCCACCGGGTCGGATGCCCGTGATCTGACGATCGCCTATCGCATCGCCATCAACGTGCTGCCCGAACAGTCAGACCTGCGCATCACGGTGAACGGCACCGCATTGGAGCCGGTCCGCCCCCGCCCCGAAGCCTTCGAGGGCTTTCAACCCATTGCCCTGCCTGCCGACCTGCTGGTCGAGGGACGCAACCGGATCGAGGTCGAGGTGCGCCACGCCCATCGCATCTTCTGCGGCCCTGACGCCACCTTTGCCGTCTGGACCGAAATCGACACCAACCGCAGCGGCGCACGCCTTGACGCGCGCGAACTGGGGCTGGATGCGGCGGGCCTGGCCCTTGCCGTGCGGGCGCAACTGGCCCTGAGCGGCAGTCTGCCGGTGCGCCTCACCGATCCCGCCGATGCCGAGGTTCTGGCAGGTTTTTCAAACCGGCTGGCCGCCTTGCGCGACGGTGCCCCGGTGCTGATGGCGCCCGAACCCGCCTATGGCGCCGATCCTGCCCAGCCGCAGCGCGCCCGTATCACCGTGCTGCACGGTGGCCCGCCCCTGGCCGACGTGCGGCGCGGCGCCGATGGGGCGCTGGTGCTGGTGCTGGCCGGGGATGCAGCCGAAGGCCTGCCCGATCTTGACGGATTGTTGCCTCTGCCCGCGCCGGTGCAGGGCAATCCCGTTCTGCCCCCCGGCGTGGTGACCGCACTGCGCAATCTGCACGCCGAGCCGTTGGAAACCTTCAACCGCTATGCCGAACTGCCGGTGCGGTTCCAGATGCCCGAGGATTGGCTGACGCTGGCCTCGCAGAAGGCGCTTTTGCGTCTCGGCTATGGCTTTGCCGAAGGGCTGCCGGAAGGCGCGCTGATGCTGGTCAAGGTGAACGAAACCACGGTGCGGCTGCTGCCGCTGGACCGCGGCGCGACCGACGAGCGTGATCTGCTGGATGTCGGTTTTCCCGCGCGCCTGCTGCATCCGGGTGTGAATGTGCTGAACTTTGTCGCCATCGTGCCGGGCGACCCGCCCGACCTGCCCTGTCCGCCGATCACGGCACCGTTGCTGACCATCGACCGCGATTCGACGCTTGAGGTGCCGCCTTCGCCACGGATGGTGATTCCGGGAATGGCGGCAACCCTGCGCGCGCTGCGCCCCGATCAGATCGTGCCGCCTAGTTCGGAACAGGCCTTCACCCTGTCCCAGCGCGATACCTTTGCCGTCCTGGGGTCAAGCCTGCGGTCGATCCTCGGCACCGAGCGGCAGGAAGCGGCCAGCCTGACGGTGGCCCGCCTGGGCGACACCGGCGCGATCCCGCTGGACCGGCTGGGCCTGACGCGGCGCGATCTCGACCGGCTGCTGACACCGCCGGCGGCTGACACGGCAACGCCGGATGAACCCATTGGCGGATCAGACCCTTCGCCCGGTTTCTGGTTCGGCGATGCCGCCCGGCGGTTGCGCCAGATCGCCTTGCCTGGCGATGGCGATCTGGCCGAATGGCTGCGCCCGCAACACGCCGAGGCGGTGCTGTTTTCGCCCGATCCGGTTCAGGCGCCGGGTGATCTGTGGCTGGTGCTGGGCCCGGAGGCCGATCCGATGGTCGTGGCGCCCGCTCTGGCCGAGGCGCGGCTGGCCCCTGACGGGCCACGCGGCCAGGTTTCGATCCTGACCCGCGACGCGCATTGGCGCAGCTGGGCCGACACGTCGATCCGGCCGCAACTGCGCGAACCCCTGACCACCGGCAATTTCCGCGAGGTCGCAGGAAACTTTGCGTCATGGGCACCCCTGTATTTCGGGATTGCGCTGTTCGGCTTTACCGCTTTGTCGGTCGTTCTGGCGCTGATCTTTGTCGTGACCACCAGAGGAAGACGGAAAAGATGAACCGACGCTCCGCACTGCGCCACCTGGTCGGCAGCGCCGCCGCGCTGGCCGCAACCGCGCCTCTGGCAGCCCTGCCCCAGACCGAGCCTGCCGAAACCGGGTTCGATTCGCCGTTCCTGGGGCCGCAAAACCCACTTGCCGCGCCCTGGGCCGCCTGGAAGGCGGCGTTTCTGACCGAAGATGGCCGGGTCGTGGACGGGTTGCAAAGCGGGGCCAGCCATTCGGAAAGCCAAGGCTATGGCCTGTACCTTGCGGCGCTGTTCGGCGACGATGCCACCTTTGACGCCATTTTTGCCTGGACCGAGGCAAACCTGGCGATCCGGCGCGATGCCCTGTTGGCCTGGCGGTGGTTGCCCGAAAGCGCGCGCTCGGTGCCCGACCGCAACAATGCCAGCGATGGCGATCTGTTCTATGCCTGGGCGCTGGTCACGCGCGGCCTGCGCGATGGCAACGGCACGATGATCGACCGGGCCATCGCCATTGCGCGCGATCTGGTTGCGGCCTGTGTGCGCCAGGCACCCGACGGCTCGGGGCGGCTGTTGTTTCTGCCGGCGGCGCAGGGGTTTGACACGGACGGTGCGATGGTCATCAACCCGTCGTATTACATGCCCCGCGCCATGGCCGAACTGGCGCGCGCGACCGGGGCGCGCGACCTGGCGATCTGTGCCGCCGATGGCATGGCGTTGATGGGCGATCTGGCGCGCGCCGGGCTGATGCCCGACTGGGTAAAGGTGCAGCCCGGAGGCATGGTCATCCCCGGTGACCGTCCTGATCGCAACGGATATGAGGCGGTGCGCGTGGCGCTGTTCCTGATCTGGTCCGACCGCGCCAGTCACCCCGCCGTGCTGCGTCAATCCCAGGCCTATCGTCGGGCCAACGCCACAGCCCGGCTGGAAACCGGCGATCATGTCACGGTGTTCGACCGCGTGTCGGGCGATGTCGTCGAGACCAGCAGCCATGTCGGATATGGCGCCGTGGCTGCCCTGATTGCCTGTGCCACCGACCGTGAGAGGGGGGCGGCGATGCCGTTCTTCCGCACGATCGGTCAGGCCTATTATCCCGCAACCCTTCACCTGATGGCGCTGGTAGCCCAGATCACCAGTGCGCCGGAGTGTACGCCGATATGAAACCGATCCTTGCCCTGCTTGCTGCCACCTGTGTTGCCGCCCTGATCGCCGGGTCCGGCCCTGCCGCCGCGCAATCGGCGCCCACCGCCGAAGACCTGCGCGCCCTGCGTTTCTACATCCAGCAAAACGAGGCGACGGCGATCCAGGCCGAAATCCGCCGCCTTCAGACACAATTTGTGGGCTGGGCGCCGCCGAGCGACCTGAACGATCTGCTGATTGCCCAAAGCGGGCCGACCAGCGAAATCGCCGACATCTATGCCCGGATCGCCCGCGGCGACATCGAAGGGATGCGCCGCACATTGCAACGCACCAAGGCGCGTTATCCCGGCTGGCAAGTGCCCGGTGATCTGGCCGCCGCCATCGAACTGGCCGAGGCGCAAGAGGCGTTCGACCGTGCGATCAACACCCGCGACGGGGTGACCGCCGCCAAGATCGGCGCCCAAACCCCCGCCTTGTTCCGGTGTGATCGGATCAACAACGCCTGGAACCTCGCGGCGCTGCACAGCGCAGCGGGCAACCCGGCGCGTGCCCTGGCCACCTATCGCCAGGTGGTGACCGCCTGTACGGTGATTCCTGATCTCGTGTCGACCATCGAAAAGGCCGAAACCGTGACCAGCGACGCCGAACTGATCGGCCTGATCGACATCGCCAAACAGCGTTTCCCGAACCACGCCGCCACATTCGACGCACTGGGCAAGCGCCTGCTGGCCGGGCGCGGAAGAGGCGTGGCCACAGCCCCCGCCCCGAGACAGACACCGACAGCCGCCGCCGCGCCGCGGC
>Ga0210015_1000144_pt1 | contig 72960 bp, 74 predicted proteins | sample CryGeymeta201522_FD_185471 | JGI IMG/M metagenome (GOLD analysis project Ga0210015, IMG submission 185471) | Groundwater microbial communities from Crystal Geyser aquifers in Utah, USA - Crystal Geyser metaG 2015-22 (SPAdes) (version 2) | ecosystem: Environmental > Aquatic > Deep subsurface >...
TGCTCGTGATATTCCCGACGGTATGGATTGGACGCAAACTGCTCGACATTAAGCCCACCATAGAACAAGTAGAGTGGGTTACCACAGTTGTGCATGCAATCTTGATGGTGTTACTCGGTATCGCTATTATAAAAGCGATCCAAACGGGTAACGCCTGGCGGGGTCTGGTCATTCCTATTCCACGCAGTTTTGGGATAATCCTGGTGTATATCACAGGAGCTTTCACGCTGCTCACAGTGGCAAACCTTGCCCTACGAGGGCTAGGGGCGCCGTTTGCAATAGCACTCAGTCGCCGATTAGCGACTAATTGGTTATATGCCAGGACACGTAATCCGATGGTCTTGGGGACACTTGCATGTCTGGTAACGGTGGGTTTGTGGTTACAGTCAGCGATGTTTATAGTTTGGGTATTAGTGTTGGTCGCTCCGGCATGGATAATATTTCTCAAGGTGTATGAGGAGCAAGAATTGGAGATTCGGTTTGGCGAGGCTTATCGAGAGTATAGGGCAAAAACATCCTTTCTTTGGCCAAGAAAATCGAAGGCGTAAAACACCGCCCAACAAGCGCTTCCAGCCGACACGCTCCGCAAGCCGTTAGCCACAATAAAAATAACACGATGCCAATTCTAGCAGGTTTTCGGTATAATAATTTAAAGAGTGCATTAAATGAAGAGGGACACCAAAATGCCAACGGCGAAGCGTAGAGTTCAAGAAATCATAGAATCGCAGCCAGACGATGCAACCTACGATGAGTTAATCCGTGAGCTCGCATTTGAACGCATGATTGAGAGAGGTATTAAAGACTCCAGAAAAGAACGCGTTATATCAAATGAAGAAATGCGGCACCGGATAAAAGCATGGCAGAAATAAGGTGGACTCCCGAGTCTGAAATATGGCTTGCCGACATTTACGACTACATTGCCGAAGATGACCAAGATGCCGCGATCAAAGTTATAGAAGGCATTTATGAGAAGGCGCAAACACTCAGACAATTCCCCGACATCGGTTACATTTATCGATCTGAAAAAGAAGGAACAATCTGAATACTGCTATATGGTCATTATCGAATTGCATACTTGTACAGGGAGAAAAAGAACATCATAGACATATTGGGAGTCTTTCACGGATCGCTTGACATAGACAGATATTTAGATTTAGAGAGCTAACAAATTACTCCCACCATACCAAGATAACCCGAGGATAGGGACGACGTACCTTCCGGCATTCAAACGATGATTTACACCCACGTCCTCAATCGTGGACCCGCTGGGGTTAAAAGCCCCGTCGATATGTTGTAAGGTCAAATAAGGCGCTTACAAGAAGAGTTATATGGACACACGAAGCACCCGCGATTGTTGCAAGTGAAAACCCAATTGAGCTGGAACGTCTTTATCTGCTTCACGATTCTATAGGGCGTGGTCTTGGCTCCGCCCTAATGAGCGAATGCATTGAAGAATCTCGGCGCTCCGCTCGCAAATCAATGTGGCTCCAGGTATGGGAGCGAAACGAACGTGCGATTGGCTTTTACGAAAAATGGGGCTTCAAGGGCGTCGGGGTCAGATCCAAGGAGTTAGGCAACTCGACAGGCAAGGATTTGGTTATGGCCAGAGAGATATAGCAGCGGTTTCTAGATAATAGTCAAAAGGAAGCGGTCGAAGAAGTGCGCAATTTAGAAGCGGCATCCGAGAAGGAGAAAAATCATGGCTAAGGGTCAAACTGTTAAGAAAGATGTAAAAAAGAAACCAGCAAAAACACTAAAAGAGAAACAGCTTGAGAAGAAAATGAAAAAAGCAGGTAAATAATAACATCGATCTAGACGACTCCAAAAAGAGCCGCCGCCGCTGATTTCAGGCGTTATCGAATAAAAAAATCCGTGGTATGATATATAGTAATACCAGGGAGGTGTTCCGCTACGGGTAAAGCAAAGATCGCAATCACGTTAGATGAAGAATATGTTGAACAGATAGATAGATTGGTCAATGAACATATCTTCCAAAATCGTAGCCAAGCCATTCAAGAAGCCGTATCGGATAAGTTGCGGAAAGTGAAACAAGGCCGACTGTCTTTGGAATGTGCAAAACTTGATCCGACTTTCGAAAAAGCGATGGCCGAAGAAGGACTAAATGAGGATATCGCCGCATGGCCGGAATATTAAGGGGCGAAATCCGCTGGGCCGATCTTAATCCTGTCCGCGGTTACGAACAAGCGGGACTCCGGCCCGTACTGATCCTGAGTCACGATGTTTTTAACGAGTGCTCGGGCACGGTTATAGCAGTCGCAATAACGAGTAAACTGCAACGAGCCGGTTTTCCATTAACGCTTGAATTAACGAGCTCGAATTTGCCCAAGAGATATTGGATTAAGATCAGCCAGATTCGAACGCTTTCCGTGGAGCGGATTGGCAAGCTAATCAGTAGGGCCTCGCAAGAAGAAATCGCTCAAGTAATCGAAGGGCTAAATGAGATCATCGCATGACAAAGCGTTCTACCAACCGCTACCCGGCCCATCCACGTAGCGGTCGGTGAACTTAAGCGTTGGGCCTATCATGAGAAGTCAACAAACCGCAAAAGTACAAACTTGTGTTTTATTCAAACTACCCAGCGCAGATGCTATTAATAATTATTGATTTTAATAGTTAAGGTTTTTTCTTTGGATTAATCTTAATCCAGAAGCGTTCATTCTGCTGGTCAAACATAATCTTAAAGTGCTTGAAGAAATCCGCTCGGCCAAGCAAATTACTCCCCAAAACTACCTTTGTTTTTGGGTCTGATAATCTGGTCCACCGTGCATCAAGCTCAAATATAACACTACTAAATCTAACCCTCACCGGATAGCGGTAGACCTTAATACTCTTTCCATCTGCGGCTGAGCCTTCAACCAAATTTTCTTTTCTTTGTACTGGTAGTTTTAAGTGTTTAGCTATTGCAATATCGAGCAATGAAGTATGGGCGCCCGAATCAACCAGGCCCATTGTAGCGAAAGGTTTCTGTTCTGGGGCTAGAATCTCGAAATCTACTAGTGGTCCATGAATAAAGCCAGACCCAACACCCATGAACTCGTAATCATACCACATTAAAGGAGTTGTGCCCTCCTGCATTCTTAGGCAGAGGAAAGATAATGGGGCGTTTAACGTTTTTCTTGAGCTTGCTTACCTTTTTTTCTACTTCGCTGATCGAGCGGCCACAAGCTATGACAGTATGGTCTGAAACTGCGACATATTTCCCTGCGCACTTAATTAAATCTTGCTCGTATTGTTCCTTTTTAGTAGCCATGGCACTCTCCTTCTAGAAGAAATCTTACCCGTATGGATAAACACAAAACCTCGCTAAAAAGTGATCCTACATTTCCACAATAAGCATAATTACAGGTAATACGCTTAACAAATTTCAAGTGCTTGCTTAATAATTATATCGGTTGTTATAGAACTCGTTGTAAAGGTGCGCACAACACTGCATTTGCTCTTCCTACTAATATAATAAATTAATTGCTAGTCTTTGCCAATATATGACCGAGCGCTTTATGGCTACTCTTTATCATATTGTTTTTCTTTTGTTTCCTTTATTTGGCCTACTTAGGAATATCTACAGATTCGCTCTTGGCCTTATAGCCGCCATCCTTCTTCATGTGTTTGTGGATATCAGCCCGGTACTTTACCAGATGAAGATCATCTCGCCGGATGTTGCTTTTATAGCTCTAATGGTTGAAGCAGCGGTTGCTTCATTTATGTTCTTAAAGTTTGTGCGCAGGTTTGACTTAGAGAAGCAACCATTCTATGAGGCGAAAAGCGGAAGGGTTCTTTATGTTAAAGATGAAGCCAAGAAAAAAACGGCCAGACCCTCAATCAGAGTTGGCAACACCCATTCCCATTCACGAACACGAAAAGCTTAAAGTCCCTTAAGCGCCGATGGTACTGCCCTGGAGACGGGGTGGGAAGTTGGCCGCCGATTCTATAAGGCCTCCAGGCTAAAAGCCCGGAGGCCTTTCCTGTTTATAGGCAGGGTAAGCGTGAAGAACTTTCTCGTCTTCTATCCAACACAGGTTTATGTTGGAACCGAGTTTGTTAACAAACGTTTTCAATGTCTTACCTATTTCCGATATTCTGTTAATGTTATAATAAGATGAAAGATTGCCCATAAAGCGATACTGCCTATTGCATCTTTTTATAATTGAGGCATGTTAAATGATTAAATTTAAGCGCATTGAGCATGACCCCCGTGCTTTTTTTGGAGATTTGGTAGATAGATTGGCTGCCGATGAGAATGTTGTGGCCATTTATTTATTTGGTTCTTACGCAACGAACAAAGTTGGGCCTCTTAGCGATGTCGATATTGCTGTGTTGTTTGAATCTCAGCTGCCAGCCGAGGAATATTTTGACAAACAGCTCGATTTTATAGGAAGGGCAGCTCAAGCTTTGCACACCGATGAGGTAGACGTTGTTATTCTAAATCAGGCACCATCGCTTTTAGCTTACCAGGTAATTCGCGAAAGGAAAGTTTTATTTTGCCGCGATGAGGTAAGTAGAGTCACGTTTGAAGCCAAAGCTATAGATCGTTATTTAGATGAAAAACCGATGCGGGCTTTGATTTATCAGGCATTAATAAAGCGAATTAAGGAAGGTCGTTTTGCCAGCTGAACGAGAGATTGTAGAGTCCAAGTTAAAATACCTTGAAGATACACTTCGCAAATTGCAGGCACTGAGCACAGTTGGACTTGAAGAGTTTTTAAGCCGCGAAGATTTACGATGAACCCGCCATTCATCCAACGAGTTCTACCCGTTGGATGAATGGCATCCTCGCTGTGTGCATTATATAGCTGTTAATTGTATAATGTTTGTATGAACAATAACCGCTGGACGACCAGCAATAAGGCTGTATACAATCTGGGCTACCACATCATTTGGTGTCCGAAGTATCGCCGCAAGGTATTGGTAGACGACGTTGAAGCCAGGCTCAAGGAACTTTTGCACGAGAAGGCAGCTGAAATTGGGGTCGCCATTGAAACCCTTGAAGTGCTCCCTGAGCACGTTCATCTGTTCGTTAAAGCCACGCCAACTAAAGCGCCGCACTATATCGTTCAGCAGCTCAAAGGCTATACATCTCGCACATTAAGACAAGAGTTTAAAAGCTTAAGGTCAAGATTGCCGACACTGTGGACCAGAAGCTACTATGTAGAATCGGTCGGGCATATTTCTGAAGCCTCCATTAAGAAATATATCGAGGAGCAAAAGAACAAGTGAGAGTCACCTATAAGTACAAGCTCTATAATTCAAAGAAGAACAAGCACCTGCACCAGACGATTACCCTGGCCGGCAGGGCGTATAACCACGGGATAGCCCTGCACAGGCGATACTATAGGCTTTACGATAAGCATCTCAACCAGTATGCTCTAATGAAGCACTTCACCAAGCTTAAGAAACGTCCCCATTACGCATGGCTAAATGATATCCCCTCCCAGGCACTTCAAGAGATAGCGCAACGTATTGACAGGGGCTATCGGCTGTTCTTTCGTAACCTAAAAGCAGGCATCAAAACCGCTCCACCCTTATTTAAGAAAACCCGCAAGTACAAGAGCTATACCCTAAAGCAAGCTGGGTGGAAGCTGCTGGGTGACAGCCGAGCCCAAATTGGCAAACGAGTCTACAAAATGTGTCGAGACAGGACTCTCGTCGGTGATGTTAAGACGGTGACGATTAAGCGCGACGCCCTCTATGACTTGTACCTTTGTTTCTCGGTCGAGGTGGACGACCCCAAAGTGCGACCCACGTCCGGTAAAATGGCGGGGTTCGATTTTGGGCTAAAATCCTTCTTGACCGTGCATGATGGTTTCGAGTCCTACGAGATAGCCTCACCAGAGCTTTTCAAACAGAGTCTGAAAAGCGTCAAAGCGCTTTCCCGTTGCCTTTCCCGAAAGGCCGAAGGCTCGAACAACCGCCGCAAGGCGAGGGCGCGTCTAGCAAGAGCACACCGGGCTATCGCCAACAAGCGCCTTGGCTGGTTCTTTAAGCTCTCCCACGACTTAACGGAGCGCTATGACTACCTGTTCTTTGAAACACTAAATCTCAAGGGGATGCAGCGCCTTTGGGGTCGCAAGGTGAGCGACCTTGCTTTCGGTATGTTCTTAAACGTCTTGCAATATGTAGCTAACAAGAAAGGCAAGGTTGTTGCCCTTATAGACCCGTTCTTCCCTTCGAGTAGACTGTGCCCGCATTGTGGCTGTATCAATGAACATCTTGAGTTAAGTGACCGGCGTTGGCGTTGTCCTCATTGCCACGAGATTATCGAGCGAGACGTAGCCGCCGCTCTCAACATTTTAAGAGAAGGGGCATCTTCTCTTGGTGGAGGCGATGTAAGACCCGTTCTCGGGCAATCGCTGTTGATGCCAGAATCCCACGCGCTTTAGCCGTGGGAGTATGTCAGCGCCTTATTTTGCGCTTGTTTGGGGATAGTTTTGCAACAGGCTCCTAGGTGATGAACGACAATTAAATCTTGAAACTTTTCGAATTTATTGAAGGAGTTCGCTCGCTTTCCGTAGAAGGAACTAAAGTACGAAACAAGTTAGAAAACTTGTAAGCAAGTGCTGGCGATTGCCGGCAAGGGGAGTATAATTAATCTAGCCGATGCTTGCTCGGGGATAGATGATCTAGTTTTTCAAGTAAGAGTCACCGTACAAATATACCTATAAATCGCAGTAATAGTTACAACCGTGGAGGATTTCAATTAACGTCCTAATGTTGGGGTGGGAGCTGCCCCCGTATCATTCCGGTGGTCTCGGCAGGGCTTGCGAGGGCATGACTAAAGGCCTCGCACGCCGCGGTGCATCCATATCCTTTGTTCTTCCTAAAAAATTCCATGACGCGCGCTACGAATGGATGGATGTGCACGATGCTTCAACCTACGCGTTGGCCGGAATCGATCGCGATTTCCAGGATGAGCACCTGTGCATGGAGTTTGTAATGCGCCACCAGTGCTCGCTGATGCGCGGCTATGCTGCGGGCCCCGGCGAGGTCGTTTGCGGCACGTGCTTCCGCGGTTTTCAAAGCGCCGAGCATATGCACGTTAATCTTTACGCAAAAGGCGTCATGGAGGTTGCCAAGCGCGCCAACTACGGTGTGATTCACGCGCATGACTGGATGACCTTTCCCGCGGCGGTTGCCGCCCGCAAGGTCGCGGCGGCGCGGGGTAAAAAGGTACCGTTTATCGCCCAAATCCACGCCACGGAAATCGATCGCCATGACGGCTCGCAAATCTATGATGTAGAAAAGCGTGGAATGCTGGCCGCCGATCGGATTGTTGCGGTGAGTAACTACACAAAGTCCATTATCACCAAATACTACGGCATCGACCCGCGCAAGATAAGCGTGGTTCACAACGGCATCGAGCCGCGCTCTATCGAACGTTTTCCAAAACATCCCCTTAAGCGACGCTATAAACTGGTGCTGTTCATCGGCAGGATTACCTACCAGAAGGGCCCTGATTACTACGTGCGCCTGGCGAAAAAGGTAACCGATCAATTCGCAAATGTAAAGTTTTTAATGATCGGCTCAGGGGATATGCAGGCGTCGATGGTCGAGATGGCGGCGCGCGAAGGTTTGACGGGAAAGCTTCTGTTTAGCTCATGGATAAGCGATGAAGCGATGGACTTAACTTATCAGATGGCCGATGTGTTCGTGATGCCTTCGGTCTCCGAGCCGTTTGGTATCGTGCCGCTTGAGGCTATCCAAAACGGAACGCCGGTTGTTGTCTCCAAAAACTCCGGCGTCATCGAGGTTGTTCGAAGCTGTATTGCGGTCGACTTTTGGGATATCGACAAGATGGCAACTGCTATCGTGACCCTTCTAAAAAACGAGCCCTACGCGAAGAGCATGGTGGCAAAGGCGCAGGAAGAGGTACGCGGTCTTACCTGGGATCTGGCCGCCGGCAAACTCATCGGTGTCTATAACGATACCGTAAAGGAAGCTGCTTATGCCTAGCGTGTGTTTCTACTTTCATGTGCACCAGCCCGTGCGGTTGAAGCGCTTCAGCTTATTTGACATAGGGCGCGAGCCCGGCTACTTCGACGAGAAGAAAAACGCCGAAATCCTGCGCAAAGTCGCTCAAAAATGCTACTATCCGGCAAATAACCTCATTCTGGAACTCATCGAGCGGTTCGAGGGACGCTTTAAGGTAAGCTATTCGGTCTCCGGGGTCTTCCTGGACCAGGCAATGGACTACGAGCCTAAAATAATCGAGAGCTTTCAGCGTCTGGCAAACACCGGCTGCGTGGAATTTTTAAGCGAGACCTATTACCACTCGCTCGCCTCGCTTTATTCCGAGGAGGAGTTCTTCGAGCAGGTGCTCGACCATATGCTTTTAATCGCCCGTCTATTCGGGCAAGTCCCGAACGTTTTCAGAAACACCGAACTCGTCTACTTTGATTACCTTGCGCATCTTATCAAACGGTTCCATTTCAAGGCCGTACTATGTGAGGGATGGGATGCTATCCTTGGATGGCGCAGCCCTAATTTTGTCTACGAAACCCAGGGATTTCCAGTTAAGCTACTCCTAAAGAACTATCGCCTTTCAGACGATATCGCTTTTAGGTTCTCTAATAAGGACTGGAAGGGATGGCCGCTAACCGCGGATAAGTTCGCCAACTGGGTGCACTCGATAAACGGCTCGGGACAGGTGATCAACCTGTTCATGGACTACGAGACGTTTGGAGAGCACCAATGGGAGAACACCGGCGTATTTAACTTCATGCGCCACCTGCCCGCAGCGATCCTGCGACATCCCGACGTGGATTTTGTGACCGTCTCTGAGGAGGCCGACAGGTATCACCCCGTAGGTACGCTTTCTATGCCGTATCCTGTTTCATGGGCCGATACCGAGCGTGACCTGTCCGCATGGCTTGGGAATGAAATGCAGCAGGCCACGATCAAGGCGGTCTACGCGCTCGAGGAGAAAGTGAAAGACACGCGAGACCTCGAGCTTTTAAAGACCTGGAGGCAGTTGCAGACGTCGGACCACTTCTACTATATGTGCACGAAGTGGTTTAACGATGGGGACGTGCATAAGTACTTCAATGCTTATGAGCGCCCGCACGACGCGTACATCTATTTTACGAACGTCCTGGTTGATTTTATCGATCGAGTCGAGGACTTTTTAGCAGGTATGAAGGTGGCGAACAAGCAACAGGAGGCGCCTCGCATAGTCTTTGAGGCCCCGGTTGCCGACCTAAATATTCCGGTACCTGGGATTGACCTGCCGGTACCCGGTGTGGAGTTGCCGAACGCGGTAGCCAGACAACTGGGGCAGGTGGGCAGGGCTCAGTAACCGGTTGGAGGCTTTTAAAAATGGGCGATTCACCGTATTTGTTCGAAGTTTCATGGGAAGTAGCAAACAAAGTGGGCGGTATCTACACCGTCCTCGAGTCCAAGTCCGCATTGGTCAAGGAGGAGTACGGCGATAATTATTTTCTGATCGGCCCGTACTTACCCGGCAAATCCGAAAGCCAGTTTATTGAAAGGCCGATGCCTTCGTTTCTCATTAAGGCGCAAAAGGACCTCGCGCCCGAGGGGATCGAGTTTCATTTCGGCACATGGCTTTTAGAGTCCGAGCCGCAAGTTATCCTGGTTGACTTCGGACGCGAGTTCAACAACCTGGATGCTTTTAAAGCGAGCCTTTGGGACCGCTACGGCGTTGACTCGCTGTTCTGCGGCTACGATTTCGACGAGCCGGTCGCGTTTTCGCTGGCGGTCGGCAAGCTCATCGAATCCATCAAGCGGATAGGCTTAAGGAAGGAAAACCTCATCGTTCACGCCCATGAGTGGCTGACCGGCGGCGTTATCCTTTACCTTGACAGCACCGATCTTGAGTTCTCAACCGTTTTTACGACGCACGCCACGTTCTTGGGGCGTTGCCTGGCATCGGCCGGTATCAACTTCTACGCCGAGATCGATTCAATCAACGCCGATGAGAAGGCCCGCGAGATCGGGATTACCGCCAAGCACATCCTGGAGAAAGCCACCGCGCTTCACGCGGATGCGCTGACTACGGTTTCGGGGATCACCGGCAGGGAAGCCGAGGTGTTTTACGGGCGCAAGCCCGATGTCATCCTGCCAAACGGCCTGAACATGGCGATGTTTCCAACCGTGCAGGATATCACCTATATGCACCGCGAGTATCGCAAGTACCTGCGCAAGTTCGCGCAGTACTACTTCTTTCCGTATTACTCGTTCGATATTGAAAAGACGCTCTTCTACTTCATCCTTGGCCGCTACGAGATGCGCTGCAAGGGCATCGATCTTTTCATCGATGCGCTTGCCGAGCTTAACCAAAAGCTCAAATCAAAAGAGAGCGACAAGACGATTGTGGCCATGTTCTGCATCCCGGCGGGCAACTCGGGAGTAAAGAGCCAGTTAATAGAGGGCAAATCGCTCTATCAAAGTATTAGCCAGGCGGTAAACTACAGCCTGGATGATGTGTACGACCGCATCCGCCGCGCTTACGTCGGCGAGCATGAGTTTGATATCGAGTGGATCCTCGGCAAGGAATTCCTCGACAAAGCCGGGCAGGACCAGCGCAGGTTCAAACAGCGCGGCAACCCGCCGCTAAGTACCCATGAACTCTTGAACGAGCAGCACGACGAGATACTGAATATGTTCAAAGAAAAAGGCCTGGTTAATAACGAGGACGATAGGGTTAAAGTGGTATTTTATCCAACATATCTCTCCGGTGTCGACGGTCTTTTGAACCTACAGTTCTATAATGCAATGGCCGGCTCGCATTTCGGCGTGTTCCCATCGTTTTACGAGCCATGGGGATACACGCCGCTTGAGGCGGGGGCGCTTGGTGTTGCCTCGGTGACTACCGACCTTTCCGGCTACGGGCTTGCGCTTAAAGAGCTGGGCTTAAAGAAAAAGCTGCCCGGAACCTACGTCATCGATCGCAGCAACTTTGACTACGAGCGCGAGAAGAAAGACTTGCTCTCGATTCTTTACGAGTACACGTTGCTCGATAGCGACGAGCGCATGGAGCTTCGCTTAAACGCCAACGCGCAGGCGAAGAACTTCGACTGGAAGATCCTCATTAAACATTACTTTAAGGCGCATAAGCTTGCGCTCTCTAAAAGCAAGGTGTGCGCGGCATGAGAAAAGATTACTTTCGGGATCTCTGGACGTTTGTAGCGCCCGGTAGAGCCCTTCGACATTTTGACTCTAAAGAAGTAAAAGCAAGCGACCACACGGGCTGCTTCTTCTGCCCGGGCAACGAGAACTTGACGCCGCCGGAGATCAGCCGCGTCCAGGAAAATGGAAGCTGGCAGGTGCGCGTCTTCCCGAACAAGTTTCCGATTATCGGCGGGGAGGATATCAGCGAGAACGGCTGGAAAACCGCCTCCAGTTACGGCCACCACGAGGTAATTGTGGAGACACCGGACCACTACCAGCGCGTGTCCGAGATAACGGTCGCTGAGATGGTCAATACGTTAAGAACCTATCGCGACCGGATTAACGCCCTTGAGGACGATCCCAATATCGGGTACGTCTCGGTTTTTAAGAACCAGGGGCGAGAAGCCGGCGCGTCGCTTGACCACTCGCACACGCAGGTGCTTGCGGTCACGCAGGTACCGGCCCAGATCAAGGAAAAGATGGAGCACAGCCACACAGGGGAGTGCATCTACTGTAAGATCAACCAGGGCGAGCGGGTTTCCCCGCGACTGGTTTCAATAAACGACTCGTTTGTTGCGTTTTGCCCGTTTGCACCGCGTTTTACCCACGAACTTTGGGTGGTTTCGCGAGAGCATATCCGAAGCTTAAACAACTTAAACGACCCGGCGCTGGCCGATCTTGCAGGCATTTTGCTGAAATCCCTAAAAGTGGTCGAGAAGGTAACTCCGAATTATAATATGGTGTTGAACTACGGTCCGAAGGGAGCGGATTTCCACTTCCACATCGAAATCGTGCCGAGGATACCGCACCAGGTTAAGGCGGGGTTCGAGCTTGGTACCGATTACGCCGTAATCACAACGGCGCCGGAAGAAACCGCGGCATTTTACAGGGAACATATCAGTGAAAATCAGCCATATTAGCAAAGACAACGCTATCGCAAAACACGTCGAACATGCGGCCGCTTTTATTCTAGTAAACGAGCGCAAGGACTTCGCCACGTTTTATACTTCACCGCAGTCGCGCTATGAGGGCTTTTTTGTGGCGCGTGAGGGCTCCTTTATAAAGACTGTCTCGCGCATCGGCACCCGCACCATCGCCGACAAACTCGACCTTTACCACAACAAAGGTTTTGCCGCTCTTCATTATAGTAGGAGCAGTGAGAGCGGTAAGAACGGTAAGAGCAGTGAGAGCACAGAGGTCTACAGCGTTGCAAGCGGTGAGCCGGTTCTCATCTACGAAAACCTTTCCGAAGAGAGCATGGTCGTCCGCCTTGATATACGCGACCAATTCTATATCCCCGAGTGGGGAAGATACTACGATTTCCAAGAGGACAAAAAATCCGTTATTGTTAGCTATCATGACGATCGCCTGGTTGAACCGGTGTTTTTAGCAATCCTGCATGACGGGGCGTTTCATCCCATGGGCGAGTGGGTGCCGGTCGAGTACGAGCGCGATAGGCAACGCAACTCGGAGCCGGCAGTCCTCTACGAGTATGACCTCGGCGAGTTTTCCGGCAAAAAGCTGGTCTTTGCATTTGGTGAGACCGCTGCGGAGGCGCTTGGGCGGGCGCACCGCTATAAGAATTTGTCACAGGCCAAAGTCATTGTAAAGAGCAAGGTAAAGCCAAAGCTCACCGGAAAAAAACCGGACGCAGCTGCAAAAAAACTGGCAAGCGAGTGCGCTCACGACGCGCTTGATTCGCTCTTTGTAAAAGACAGCATGCTTGCGGGCATGCCCTGGTTTACCAAGGCGTGGGTGCGCGATGAGCTTATCTCGCTTCCCGCCATGCCGAAAGCGAAGGCACGGGCAATGCTCGCCAAGTATATTCACGCCGAGTGGGAAGGCGACAAGCTCCCGGTCATCTTTGGCGGAAGCAACTATTGCTCGGACGGTATCGGGCTCCTCTGCTGGGCAATTCTGTTCGGACGCTATCTGCTGGATGAAGAGGAAAAACGGCTTCTGGGGACCAATCTCGTGAGATCCATTGAAGCGCTTGAGGCCACGGAGAACGAGTATGGTTTTGTTCCCTCCGGCAAGCGTGAGAGCTGGATGGACAGCATTGAGCGCGATGGGTATCCCATAGAAACCCAAGCGCTCTACGGCCAGATATTGCAGCTAGCACACCTTTTAACTAAAAATGAGCGCTATGAGGAAAAACGCGCGGCACTCTTAAAAAATATCCGCACACACTATTTTGTTGGCGGATACCTTCACGATTGCCTGGGAGACGGCACCATCCGGCCCAATATATTCCTGGCGGCGTTTTTCGCCCCGGAGATTTTAAGCAAAGCCGAGTGGGAGAAGTGTTTTGACAAGGCGCTGCCCGCACTCTGGCTTGAGTGGGGAGGACTCGCCTCGGTCGATGCGCGCCACGAGTGCTTCTGCGACGTTTCGACAGGCGAGCAGGATACCAGCTATCACAACGGCGACTCCTGGTTCTTCGTCAATAACATTGCGGCGCTTATCCTTTATAACGTGAACCCGACCAAGTACGCCAAATATACCGATGCGATTTATGCGGCTTCGACCTGGGAAATTCTCTGGGATAACTTTGCGGGCTGCCCCGGCGAAATCAGCTCCGCCCGCACCCTCGAATCTTGGGGCTGCGGCCTTCAGGGCTTCTCGGCCGCTGCTTATGTGTATTTGACACAGCACCTTCCGGTACGTAAATGGGCGCTTAAAGGCCTCTTTGCGCCTGCGGCAATCTTGCTGAAAAAGTAAGAGAGCCTTGTCGGCTCACCCTCATTTAAACGACAGAGATTTATAAACCGCAAAATCTTTATGCTGTGGGTCCGCAACGCGGGCCTTTACAGCGGTCAGTATCCTGCCGCGCAGCTTCCGCCGGAGTATTCTGAGGATGCGGTGACTGGTGTTTCGACGATCTTCCTCTCTTCCGGCTTGCTGATATAAAGAACTTGACCGCTCTTGCTTCCGTACCGGTAGACGGTAATGCCTTTGCATCCCATGCCGTAAGCCAGCAGATATACCTTCCTAACATCCTCGAGAGTTGCATTCTCCGGCAAATTAACTGTTTTAGATACCGCATTGTCGACATATTTTTGAAACGCCGACTGCATGTGAACGTGCCATTCCGGGGCGATATCAAACGCTGTTACAAACACTCTTCTGACGTCCTCCGGGATTTGCTCCATGCCCTGTATGGACCCGCGCCTTGATATTTCCATCATCAATTCCTGGCTGTAGAAGCCGCGTTCCCGTGCGACCTTTTCAAATACGGGGTTGGTTTCTAGAAGAGTCGTTCCCTCCATGACATTGCGCGCGTACGCTACGGCGAAGATGGGTTCGATACCGCTGCTGGTGTTTGCGATGATGCTGATGGTGCCCGTTGGGGCGATTGTGGTGATGGTCGCGTTTCTTATCATTTTATAGTCGGCCTTATCCCACTTGCTTCCTTTGAAATTGCGGAAGGGGCCGCGCTCCTCGGCGAGTTTAACCGACGCATTGATCGCCTCATTATAGATAAAATTCATAACCTTTTCGCCCGTCATGATCGCCTCATCGGAGTTATAGGGGATACCAAGCTCTAAAAGCATATCCGCAAACCCCATAACCCCGAGGCCGATCTTGCGGTTTGACTTGGCCATGTAATCTATCTGCGGCAACGGGTACTTGCCGGCATCGATTACGTTATCCAGGAAGTGGGTGCTTACGTGAACGACGTGCTTAAGCTTATCCCAGTCGATGTCGTTATCCTTTACCATTTTGGAAAGGTTGATCGACCCTAGATTACAGGGCTCGTACGGCAAAAGTGGTACTTCACCACAAGGATTTGTGCTTTCAAACGTTCCGATTTGCGGCGTTGGATTTGCCCGGTTTGCGCGGTCGATGAAGAAGAGGCCCGGGTCGCCGGTCGACCAGGCGCTCGAAATGATTAGATCGAAAAGGTATCGTGCCGAAAGCTCTCCTTCGACCTCATTGTTTCTGGGGTTTATCAGGTCGAAGGACTCGCCTTTGGCGACGGCCTCCATGAAATCATCCGAGACGGCAACCGAGATATTGAAGTTATCGAGAACGCCCTCTTTTCGCTTGGCGGTAACGAACTCGACTATATCGGGATGGTTGTAGCGCAATATCCCCATATTCGCGCCCCTTCGCCGGCCACCTTGCTTCATTACGTCCGTCCCGACGTCAAAGACCCGCATGAACGATACCGGACCGGATGCAATGCCCTTTGTTGACTTAACAACGTCGCCCTTGGGTCGAAGTCTTGAAAACGAGAAGCCGGTATTATGGATCACTGCCAGCTTGCCATGGCCGCACCCAGCAAGGTAATTGTTGTGGTCGGCAACCGTGAAGTCGTAGAAAAGCTTCGCGTCTGATGCGGGTTTCACATCCTCGACTACAAGCCAACCATCTGCCAAGTGCTCAAGTTGATCCAACCTGTCTGTGTAATCAACGGGAAGCACCCGACGCAGGGCTTTGACAAGACGGCGAAGCTTGTCCTCGCCTATGCCGTCGCCCCATTTAGTACGGTGGAGCCAAAAGCTCTCGCCGCCAATGTCAACCGGTCCTTTATGAATAGAGGTTGTGTTTATCTCCACTCCGGCGGCCTGCAAAAGATCGGCTAAGGCCTCAAATGGAAGCGGAATTCGACCGTGAGTATTGTGCTCCAATCTATCAGTCAGTGTTGCCAGCCGATCTTTTTTTAATGGATCATGTATCCATTCAGAAATCGTCTTGGCAAGCTCCGGCGTCTTCTTGGCATCAGCCATGTGAATGCGATACTCGACCAGCTTACCCTTGCGCCCCGGCTTCTTCTTGCGGATCGATGGATTAAAACCAAGTGCGCTCAGCAGAGCGACCAGACGTTCTGCCAGATCGCAGCAGACGGTCGTAAACTCAATGCGCCTGCGATCCAAGCTGACGTAGCCATCGGAATCTATAAGGCCACCCAGAAAAGCCCCGATTACCGTTAAGGGAGATTTGGAGATCCGTTCGGGAAGGGTCAGGTTCTTTTTTGGCCCCGGATTGACTTGCGCCAAGTTGGCGAAACGCAATACAAAGGACCGGTTGGTGGTTGCCAGCCGCCAGGGCCCACGGCCGTCTTGCCGCGGAGTAACGATCACTCCGTGATCGGCCAGCACCTCTGCGGCAAACTCTATGCTTTGCGGTCTCCCATCGCAAAAGTAAAGGCGCAAGACCGTGTAGTTGTTTGCTCGATTATGAAACTGGCCGAGGCCGCCATCGCCAAGAAAGTACCCTACAAGCCATGCCAGGCGCTCATCCAGCTTTAAGCCCTCCACCTCATGGTACTTCTCAAACGGCCAGGCATCGCGTATCGAGCGGTTGGGAGCCGGGAGGATGTCACCGGGCTTTAACTGATCGGCGTGACGCTCGACCATGCCGTCTCCTGTATGAACGATGAACGGGTGCCAGGCGCTTGTTGTTACCACCGTGCCGTCGCCGCAGCGCACCGTATATTGCTCGTCCGCCGGCACATCGTACTGCCAGAGATGAGTGACCTGCTTTGGCACAAAACGTCCTGTCTTCGGGTCCATGGCTGGCGTATAGATGTTGAGACTCGTCACGTCCATAACTCGATGATCCTCGCCTGGTATCTCGGGGATACCGAGCGCCTTCACGCGCTCATACAGCGTTTCAATCTTCTCCACGCCGCAGAATGTAGTGTAAATGTGAGCATCGCTCGCCGTGCAGCCCCCACCTGTCTGGTGAACTATTGCCATATATTTTACGGCGTCGAAAATCTCGGGAACCGAGTCGTTGACCGGTATCACGAAACACGCCGCCAGCTGTCCGAGCGCAGTGCCTGCGTTCATCAGCGTAGGTGAGTTCGGTAAGAACTCGAAGTTCGCCATTATGGTATAAAATTCATCTTCGGTAGCTTTTACATCGGCTTTAGGATTGTGCAGCAGGTCTGATGCAGCCAGAGCTATTGCAACACGCCTGAATAACTGGCTCGGGGTTTCAACAACGTTTCCTTGATCGTCCTTTATCAGGTATCGCTGGCTGAGTACCTTGGCCGCATTTACGCTTACTTTTACCTCGTCGGGGGGCACGCCGACGAACTTTCTAGCCGCTCTAACATTCGCCCTCATTTGGCGGTAGAGTATATACGCCTTGGCAACCTCCGGATAGTCCTCGTCGATTAAGGTCCGCTCGACGATATCTTGAATCTGCTCCACGCTTGGGATCGGATTTTCTTCGGCCCCGGCCTCAAGCCGCTCCGTCACCTTTTCCGCCAGGCTCGCAGCAAGGATGCCATCCGGGTGGTTGGTGGCATTGAGCGCCTTATGTATGGCATTCGCGATTTTTCCGATCTCAAAATCTACTACCCGGCTGTCTCGCTTACGAACCTTTTTAATTAAGTGCTCTTTCATCGTGTTCACCCACTAAGACCGTTTAAATAAACTGTAAACCATTATCTTAGCACGTACCAGCCTTGCACTTCTTGCTCTTTTATAACTCAAACGTGCAGTTTTCAATCAGCGGCGCTGAGTTTACCGTCTTCTGTCTTTCAGTAAACTCACTATCTTAAGCCTTGAGTTCTTTTGGCGGGTAGTACATAGAGGCCGGTATCTCCTCTATGTTATTTGGGTGGGGTTGGATGTGTGCGGATAAATGCGGCCGGATGGCATATTGTGCATTCGGTAGACACCTCATTCTTCTGATGGCAATCCACGCACAATGACATCTTTATTCTTGAGTTATAGCCCTTAACTCCTGGGTGACTTACCCTGTTGTGACAAAAGGGACAACGAAGGCCGGCTTCTATGTGCGGATCGTGCTCGAATATAAGCGTGCTTGTTGATACTCTTCCCGGTGATCGATGACAGGGAATACATCTGGATGATGGCATCTCTTGACTTATACGACTTCCTTTGTTTATGGGCTTCTGATATGTGTTTGTAAAGTGATAGTACACTTCTTTAAGTGCGCTTACCTTACCAACGATAAAATTGCCGGCTCCTGGCCCGATATGGCAGGTTTCGCAGTCTACCGTTTTATGAACTGAAGATTTCCAGGCCTGGTAATCGCTCTTCATTTCGTGGCACGTATTGCAGTAGCCCGGTGCCGAAGTCACAAAGAGCGCCACCACTAAAACGAGCCCGAGGCCAACAACTACAATAGCTGCTATTATTACGTTTCTTCGGTTAACTCTCATTACACTTCCCACAAAACCGCTGAACTAATTAATAATATCTATACCCAAGTTTCTGATTGTCCTGCAAAATATGCAACAACATGGTCGAGCAATTAATGCTGTCGCTAAAACTCTTAAACGATAAAAGGCGACAAAAAAGTCGCCTTTTATCCTCTTAAATCTATCATTAACAAAATTATTATTTTGCTACGTAATTAATCAAACCGCCCGTGGGCTCGATTTTTGGTGTTTGAATCTTAATAAAGCTAAAGCTCTTAAATGTGGCGTCAGATGATGCCACGTGGCAACCATTACAACCATCAATCGCACTTGCGAAAGCAGAATTAAACTGAGCAGTATTTTTGGCTGCAGTGGCCTTATCCAGTGGATCAAGGAATTTACTTTCAAAATTCTTTAAAGCTGTAGCGCGTTTAGGACGATCGATCTCACCAACTTCCTGAATCTCTCTCATCTCTTTAATCTGGTATTTGACCATGTCCCAGTTGCCTGCTTTGGCACCAAAAAAGGCTCTAGACATACGGTCCCCATACTCTATCATGACCGTACCGAGACCGGGGTTAATCTTTGTCTTCTGCGTATCAGTATCCTTCTCAACAGCGGTGACTCTCTTAGAAAGCTTGTCGATATCCGCTGTTGAGGCACCTCCAGTAGTGGTGGCGCATCCGACCGCCAGAATTGCTATCAGCACAAGCATGGCGACTACAATGATTGCTAATTTTAGCCGCTTATCTTTTAACACTCGATTCACCTCCTCGTACAAACGCTGATTTTAAGGCGTTATTACCCGTAATCACTAATTCGTAATTTGTTCTTTAATACCGCTGATTTCTTTTTTATGGTGGGAGCCAAAATAGGAGATCGGTTACCCCTAGTGCTTCAAATAATTGCAGGTTGTCGGTTATGTAGTTAAAGTCCCGCTGAGTTAGCTGTAGGGAGACATCTTGATCGGGGTGTCGTTTGCGCAGAGCCTGGCAAACTTGCCCAATACTTGTTTTTGGAAAGATCAGAGCCGCAGCGATTTCCAAATCGACGAAAATAACGAGGGCATATAGATCCATCTCTTGCGAGAAATAAATGCGGTGCTCGTTAACCCACTTTCCCTTCGGGTTGGCCAAATATTTAACCTGTATCGTTTCGCCCTCGGGGCCGATCACATCATAGCCCTTCTGGACCCTGCTGTTTACTAAAGAACCTCCTACCAGAAAAGCAACTAACCATTCGCTAAATTCTGCAAGCGGATCACGATTTGAGCTGGGGAGTTCAAGGTGTGCGAGAAGGTCGAGACGTGCAATTCTATACTGTTTGTATGCTGCAATAATTTGGTCGCTATAACCGTTTTGAGTGTTGAGGTTAGGAAGATTCATCTGGAGAGAGTGTTGTCTGTGCATAGGATTAATCGGTGATTTCATACACCTACAAGGCTGAAGTTCTCCACCCACGCGTCCTTTGGCCCATTTTTTAAGCTCATGCATATCCATCGAGCAAACCTTAATATACTCATTAGTCGTCCAATTAGACCTTTTTGAAGTGCTAATATGCCTGCAAGACGCGGTATGCAGCATTAAGTAATGCGGTTTAGGATTACGCTCACAGTTCACTACAAATCCCGACGGATTCATCTCTAACCAGCTAAGATAAGCATTATCATCGTTCTCAAACCGTATCATCCCGCCCCCTTTAACCCGCAAACGGTTATTTAGAGTATACTACTAAACATTTATCGCTGAAGAGTATTTAGCCTAAGCGCTTACCTAGTATTTGGGGGAGGATATTGGAGGTAATCGGTGGGCTGTGTCCATTGTGAACAATGGAAGGCTGATTATAAACGAAGAGCGCTATTCATGATTACCGGGGTTTTCCTTTTAGGCCTGGAGAATAGCGGACTCGAACATTCTCCTTGACTCCGAGCTTATTACGCCTATTGTCCACCAACCTGCTCGCCGCCCGGTGCTCTACCACATATATAATGCCTGGTTAATGGATGTGCAGCAGGCGTATGTCGGTTGCGCGTACTGGTGCAATATACTACAATAAGTACGAACAGGCGTTCGTGATTGAAAGGTGGTAAGGATATGTCGGAACACAAACTTCCTGCTAAGTTCATCAAGAAAATCCAGGGGAAAGACTTCGTGCTCTTCGAGGGTCTTCTGGAGATGGCGCACGCGGCAGGTCTAAAACGGGTAGAGACCCAGCTTTTGCAGGCTCCGCACCGGGATAACGGGATGCTCGCGATAGTAAGGGCGGTTGTCGAGACGGATAAGGGGGTCTTCTCGGCTCTTGGCGACGCCTCTCCGGAGTCCGCCGAGCGCCCGATGCAGCCTCACCTGGTTCGCCTTGCGGATACCCGCGCAATAGCCCGCGCCTTGCGTCTTGCGACAAACGTCGGCATGACGGCAGCCGAGGAGATCAACCCGAGCGAGCCGGTAATGGGGGCAAACGGTAACGGGCACAAGAAATCAGCGGACCCCGAGTCCGTCGTTCTTTCCTTCGGCAAGCATGCGGACAAGTCCCTTGGAGATGTTCTGGCCGAGGACCCGACCTATGTCGAGTGGCTTGCAAAAGAGGCCTACGATTACGTCTTGAGGACCGCCGCAAAAAAACTTCTTGAAGAAAGCACGCCGCAGGTCGACAATCTTGACCCAACCGGCACGGCCGAAATATTCTTCGAGTAACAAACAAGCTGTCTGCCATGCGCGTCGTTGCTTAAAGCGGGCACTTCGACCGGCTTTGCGAGTAGGTGTTTCGTTTTAGATCAGCTCCTATTGGTACATACAGCAGTTGATACTTTGGTTCATAAATAGCTCGGGCCCCATACAAGATAACATTATTACAGGGGCAGTCGCTAGAGGAAAAGGGCAAATATTAAACGTGTTAATACGCCGAATTTTGAAGTCGATAATTATCCTAACTTGGTGTATCATGCCAAGTGGTTGCACGCTTGGAGAACGGCAGTTATAGAACTCATTACTCACAGCATATAGGGAGAGTTCATGAACGCAGCTACTCCATTGTGGGAGATAGCAGTCAGGCTTTTACTTGCGGTAATATTAGGCGGCGCTATCGGGTATCAGAGAGAGATCTCTGAAAAACCGGCCGGCCTTCGCACGCACGCACTCGTGTCGCTGGGCTCGGCGCTTATTATGATCATTTCTATCGATATCCAGCCGTTTTTAGGGCTGGCCCGCACGGATGTCACCCGTATCGCGGCAAGCGTTGTCACCGGTATCGGTTTTTTGGGCGGCGGCGCCATCATCAGGCAGGGCAGCATTGTGCGCGGTCTTACCACGGCGGCGAGCATCTGGGTCGTTTCGGGCGTGGGCCTTGCTGTCGGCGGCGGGCTCTACTTCGCTTCACTCATTGCGACGCTTTTGATATTGCTTACGCTTACCACGCTTAAATACGTCGAGATTAGAGCCGTCCCTGCCCACAGAACCATCCAAATGATGGCGATTGACAACCCGCAGCAGTTGGGAAAGATAATCTCGGCCCTCGGTGAGATCGGTGTCACGGTGCGCACTATCGACATCGAACCGCTTGAAGGCGAGGGTACCAATGTAATACAGTTGGGGTTGCAGATTCCGCCGGATGTCGATGACATCCGGGTACCTGCACAATTGGCTTCAGTAAAAGGTGTGGGTGAGATACATTGGATAAGCAGGCCGATGGTCCGCGAACGGTCAAATGGGTCGTAAGTTCCTGCCTTGCCGGTCTTAAGACCAGGTACGACGGTGGGGACAAATTCTGCGCAAAAATCCGGGAACTCGTTGAAAAAGGAGAGGCGCTGCCCTTTTGCCCGGAACAGGGCGGAGGACTGACTACCCCGCGGCCTCCCGCCGAGATTGTTGGCGGCGACGGTAGTGACGTGCTGGCCGGCAGGGCAAGAGTGATAAACAAACTCGGCGACGACGTGACCGAGCAGTTTATTCGCGGCGCTTCGGAGATGCTCGAGCTTGCGCGCATCACCGGCGCTACGGGGGCGATTATTAAATCGCTAAGCCCTTCTTGTGGTGTCGGGGCTATTTATGACGGGACGTTTTCCGGTACTATAAGAGAAGGCGACGGCGTTACCGCCGCGCTTTTGAGAGAATCCGGCCTTGAAGTCGTCACCGAGAATCAGCTAGGGAAAGAATTGTAAGATGAGTGTTGATTACCACGTTCATACCGCCCGCTGCGGCCACGCCCGCGGCGAAATGCGCGATTACGTAAAGCGTGCCAGAGAGCTGTCTCTTACTGAGATCGGCTTTGCCGACCACCTGCCGCTTCTCACCGGACACGATCCCACGCTTACCATGTCGCTTGACGAACTCCCGGAGTATGTCGAGGCGGTGGCAACTCTAAAGCGAGAGTTTCCGGATATTGCGATAAAAACGGGCATCGAGGCCGATTACCTGCCCGGACGGGAAGAAGAGACCGCGCGGCTGCTTGGCGCGTATGATTTTGACTACGTCATCGGCTCGATTCATTTTATCGATGGGTGGGGTTTTGATGATAGCCGCTACATCGAAGGGTATAAACAGCGGGATATCTATGAGCTGTACGCGACGTATTTCAAGCTGGTCGCAGATGCGGCAAAGACGGGCCTGTTTGATGTTATCGGCCACCTGGACCTTATTAAGAAATATAACTTTAAGCCCGAGGAGGATATAACCCCGCTGGTCGCAGGTGCAATTTCGGCGATTAAAAAGGCGGATGCGGCGATTGAGATAAACACGGCGGGTTTGCGAAAGCCGGTCGGTGAAATCTATCCAAGTGACGCGATCCTCGCCCTCTGCTTCAATGAGGGTGTGCCGGTAACGCTGGGTTCGGATGCGCATAGCCCGGAGGAAGTCGGTATGGGCTTTGAGGCGGGGCGCGCGGCTGCGCGGCGTGCGGGCTACGAGCGGCTTGCCGTTTTTGCAAAACGCGAGCGCGATTTTGTAGATTTAGTTTGATTATGTAGAGATGGCGCATACCTGTTATTTTAGAGTAGGTGATGGCCGTGACGAAGGCGTTGGTGTTGATGTCGGGCGGTCTCGACAGCATATTGGCCGCAGAAGTTCTTCTCGACCAGGGGATAGAGGTCGAGGCGGTCACCTTTGTCACCCCGTTTTTCGACTCGGTGAACGCTGAAAAAGCTGCGGAGATGCTCGGGATACCCGTCCATATTATCGATATCACCGAGCCGCACATGAAGATGCTTAAACACCCCAAGCACGGCTACGGCAGATTCATGAACCCCTGTATCGATTGCCATGCGATGATGATCCGCAAGGCGGGCGAGCTGATGAAAGAACTCGGCGCCGATTTTATCGCGACCGGCGAGGTTTTGGGCGAGCGCCCCAAATCGCAAAATCGTCAGGCGCTCGGCATCGTTGAGCAAGAATCCGGGATGGAAGGATATGTGTTAAGACCCCTCTCGGCGAAGCTTCTCGATGAAACTATCCCCGAGAGGCAAGGCCTGGTCGACCGCTCTAAGCTACTCGATATCAGGGGCCGCTCGCGAAAGCCCCAGATGGCGTTGGCGAAAAAGTTCGGGGTGCACGAATACCCGTCGCCGGCCGGCGGCTGTATCCTGACCGACCCGATGTTTTCAATCAGGCTTCGCACCCTTTACAAGGTCGAGGGTCGGCCCACGGTAAACAAGGTCAACCTGATGAAGATCGGGCGCGTGTTTCTTTCGAGCGAGGGCGCCATCATTGTGGTGTCCCGAAACGAAGAGGAAAACAAGCGACTTGCCCAGCTGGCCGAGCCGGGCGACCTGATTTTTGAGGCCGAGGAGTATGCCGGCCCGCTTACCATCCTGCTAAAAAATAGCTACACCGAGCGCTCGGTTTTTGAGGCCGCCGCGCTTACCGCACGCTACGGCAAGGCCAAGTCGCTTGATGAAGTTGATGTTACAAGCGTTGAGTTCGGCACGTCCGAGAAGCGGCTCATCCACGTACAACACCCGGCTGAGGCTGTTCACGTTAACCCGCCCAAAGACGGCGAGCTTGCACGGGTTGCCGGCGCGTAAAGCACAATCTTCTTTATTTGCTCGTTTAGCCTTATAATACCTAATAAACAACCGTAGAAGTATGATGTAATGAGGCCCGTGCTGCGGGTGGATGTTTTAAACCATGGAGGCAAAGATGACTGAGAAGAAAGCACAAGTAGGTATATTCGGAGGTTCAGGATTTTACTCGTTTATTGACCATGTCGAGGAGGTAAACGTTGAGACGCCCTACGGGCCTCCGAGCGATAAAGTCGCGATAGGCGATGTGCAAGGGGTAAAAGTCGCATTTCTGCCACGCCATGGGCGCGATCACCAGTACCCGCCGCACATGATAAACTACCGGGCGAACCTGTGGGCGATGAAGTCGCTCGGCGTCGAGCAGATAATCGGCCCGTGCGCGAGCGGAAGCCTGCAGCCCGAGATCAGGCCGGGCATGTTCGTTATTTGCGACCAGTTCGTCGACCGCACCAGCGGGCGAAAGGACACGTTTTATGACGGTCCCATCTCAACGCATGTGAGCGCCGCCGATCCTTTCTGCACGAACATGCGCGAAGTAGCGTATGAGACGGCAAAAGAACTCGATATCCCTGTAGTAAACGGGGGAACGGTCGTGGTAATTCAGGGACCGCGATTTAGCACCCGCTCCGAGAGCAAGTGGTTCTCATCAATGGGCTGGGAGGTCATCAATATGACCCAGTACCCTGAAGCCTACCTGGCGCGCGAACTCGAGATGTGCTACCTCAACATCTCGCTTATCACCGATTACGATGTCGGCCTCGAGGGCATGCCGGATATCCCGCCGGTCTCGCACGAGGAAGTCATCAAGGTTTTTATCGAAAACAACGATAAGCTGAAAAACCTGCTGTTTACCCTCGTACCGAAGCTACCAAAAGTGCGCGACTGCTCATGCTACAACGCGCTCGAAGGCGCGAGGTTCTAACTAGTGCCAGAACACCATAATTATTGTGTCATTCTGAAGCGTTGCGAAGAATCTAGCGGGCACTCACGTACTTCTGTCACTGAGTATGTCTAAGCTTTGATTCACTGTGCTAAGAAGTCTTCACTCTAACTCTATCTAAGCTTAGACCCTCCTGCATAAGAAGAAGGTTTCTGCGCCCAAGATTCTTCAGTCGCTTCGCTCCTTCAGAATGACAATCAATTGCTAATCGCTCCTTCAGAACGACATGCACAGAAAATAGGATGTCGCGGTACTAGTCGGGCCGCTTCTCGTCTGCCTGTTTAAACTAATTCGCAGAAAATTAATACGGGAGCTAGAAAAAGTTTGTATCATTGGTTACAATATAATAATCGGCTGACCATCTTTATTTCAAAGAAGCTTTATACGATATATCTTTAGGTGTATTTTTATGCATCTTTAATGAATCTAAAGCGCCCGGCGTAATCTATAAAGCAAAAACATGTGAGGGGTTTTTAAGTGAACGATATACCGGAAGGCGTAATTGAGCGGCTATCCACATATCTTAATTGTCTAATCAAGTTTCAACAAAGTAATATCGAAACGATCTCTTCGGAGCGGCTCGGTCTCTCAAGCGGCGTCAATCCGGCGGAGGTCAGGCGCGATTTTACCTATTTCGGCACCTTCGGCAAGAAAGGCGTCGGCTACGATGTCGAGACCCTGATCCAGCATATCCAGCGGATATTGGGCTCGGATGAGCCCCATAAAATCGCCCTTGTCGGGGCGGGCAACTTAGGCTCGGCCATCGCTTCATACGAGGGGTTGCTCCAGCACGGTTTTCACATCGCCGCAATATTCGACAGCGATCCGCAGAAGATAGGCAAGACCATCAGGCACCTTGAGGTGTTCAGCATCGCCGACTTGCCGCACATCACCAGGAATGCAGGTATCGAGATCGGCATCATCGCGGTACCGCCGTTTGCGGCCCAAGAAGTAGCGGACATGCTGATCGACGGGGGTGTTTCGGTTATCCTGAACTACACCCCGGCGCTCATCAACGTGCCGGCGGGCGTACAGCTTCATAATACCGATCCGGTCCAGCAGTTGCTCCATACTCTTTACTACCTGTCGGCCAATGACAAGAAATTAGCCGGGAGAAAACGCAGCAGTATCGCGTCCGACTAATACACCGCCGAATTATTATTTTAAGCTGCTTTTGGGCATAATTAGTGCTATGGTTAATAAAACAGTTACGACAGAAGGAAGGTTGCGATAGATCATGTTTGGTTTAGGTGTTCCTGAGCTGATAGTTATCTTAGTAATCGTGCTCGTTATCTTCGGTCCCAAGAAACTTCCTGAGATCGGGAAAGCAGTCGGGCAGGGTATACGCGAGCTTAAAAAAGCGACGGATACAAAAGAAGAGCCGCAGACTACCGAGCAAAAACAATCATCATAAGAGCGTAAGCATAAAAGTATATTCATAAAAATATATAATTCGCTATACAATGCAAAAATATGAAGGGGGCCGAGAGGCCTCTTTTTTATTTTAGGTTTTTAACCAGCAATATCCTAAACCCTTAGCCGACGTAGGAAGGGTTTTATGCGCTGATTTCAAATGCAAACTTTTCCACCTTGTTTAGGCTTGGTGGAAACGGGTAAACAATGGGCGCAAAGGATAGCAAACATGGGTCTCGAGCACAGTTTAGGTTTGCTCGCTGAACGTATCAACAAAGCGAAAGGCGGATCGGTAGGTGGAGAAAACATTGCTGTCGCTAAATGAGGTCGCTTCAAAGTTGGAAACGGTATCCGAACCCGCGCTTAACAAGTGGTCAGAATCGCTACAAGGAGCCGTGAGCGGTGAGTTGCTGGAATATTTTAAGCAGAGGATCCACTTTGTTCTGGAAAGAATGGATCGCGGTTTTGCGGTGGAACTAAGCATGGCCCGGGGCTTTGCCGGGTGTGAAGAGCTGTCATCACACGTTCTCCTGCTTAGCGAGAAGGACTACTGGCTTGTAAAAGACGAATTATCCAAGGCGTACAAGGAGCAGATTCAGCTGTTGCCCCTCGGGCAGTTCGATAAAAGAACCCTGGAGAGACGGGTCGATTTCTTGATAGATGTTCTTGAGGACTCGGTTGCGGCGAACCTCATATCGGCGCTTTTTAGAAAGTCGGAACAACTCGAAGCCGAGAAACAAAACGTGAGAAAAACATTGTGCGATGTCACCAGGCTTCTTGAGAAAGATCGACAACGGCTGGCCTTTGACCTGCATGACGGACCGGCTCAGGCGCTCTCAAGCGCGCTCCTGCAAGCCGATATTCTCGAAGATTTGATAGCCTCAGCCGAGGCAAAGCGCGAACTGGCATCGCTAAAATCCATCCTCGGCCAGTGCCTGCAGGAACTACGCTCCTCGATCTACGCCCTCAAGCCCCAATGCATCAGTAAGAAGGGGCTTGCCACCATGGTTAAAGCATACGCAAAGCAATTCTCATCCCGTACCGGGATCAAAGTGGAGCTTACCATTGAGTCGAAAGAAGCGGAACTGCCTGAGGTATACGAGATTAACGTCTTCAGGGTCATCCAGGAGGCGCTCAATAACGTCTATAAACACGCCCAGGCCACACAGGTTGTAGTCAGCATTTCGTTTAGTGAAGCCACGCTCTTCTGTAGCGTTGAGGATGATGGAGTGGGCTTTAACGCGGGCGCCCGCAGCAGGCGAGCCCAGGGCCTTGGCGGGTACGGTCTGGCAAGTATGAGGGACAGGGTAGAGCAGTTCTTCGGCACATTTAACATCGATAGCCAGTTGGATAGGGGTACTTGTATAACCTTCAGTATTCCGATATAAGGGCACGTTGTAATACGTTGTAATAGAAACTTAGCACGAGGGAGACACAGTGATGGGCCAATTAAAAGTTATGATAGTCGAGGACCATCCCCTGATGCAGATGGGGATAAAGAGAACCTTAGAAAAATTTGATGATATCAGGGTCGTTGGGGAAGCATCGACGGGAAAGCGTGCGATGGAGATCGTCGATTACGCCAAGCCCGACGTTATCATTATGGACGTAAAATTACCCGACAGCGATGGCATCACTACGATGAAAAATATCAGGATGCGCAACAAAAACGCCAAGGTCTTAATGTTCTCGGGGTTTGACGACGAGTACTATGTTGTCCGGGCGCTTGAGAGCGGTGCGAACGGATACCTGCTTAAAAATGTTGGGGGAACCGAACTCGTGGAGGCGGTCCGCCAAGCCGCGGATGGCCTCAACCCGATATCCCCCCAGCTAACCGGCAAAGTTATCCCCCTGGCCAGGCAGAACACAAAAGTTTCAGACCGCCTGACGCCTCGAGAAAAAGAAGTCTGGAAACTGCTGTCAAACGGGTCTTCAAACGCCGAGATCAGTAAGACACTCTATGTTTCGGAGAGCACGGTCAAGTTTCACATCCGCAACATCTTCCACAAGCTCGGCGTTAAAAACAGGGTCGAAGCCGCCAAAGCGGCATACCGCTCGACGGTGGCATAACAATCAAGCGACTCTTTTGGGCACGTATCCCATTAATTATTTTAAAGGCCGCATTGCGGCTCTACCTGCTAAACCTAGCCTAAAGGCCGGTTAAATACTAACCCTAAGTTTGGAATTATAAGTCCTTTTTTATGGAACAAATACATAAACCTTTGTTTTGCTCTTGAAGGTGATGCGCTGTTTCTTTGAGGACAACGGGTGGTTTAGGAAGCAAAGGTAAGGCATAAGCAGGAAGGAGGAAGAATATGCGGAACCTTAGGAGAATTTTTGCACTGGCGGCCGTTGCGTACTTAATCGCATCGCTGGTTGGTTTAGGGGGAGTGCTTGCCGGCTCGTCCGCCCCGCTCTCGGTTGATAACGCCAAGGGTGAATCGCTGACGGTGGGCAGTGTGAGCGTATCCAATGACGGGTCCAACCTGTCAGTTGTTTTTTCAACTGACAGCGGCTACAAGTTGAACTTCACCGTAATTATATTCAGGGGTAACCCGGGCGGAGTCACAAGCGCGATGTCGTATGGTAGGACACAGTACCTGATTTCTAAATCGGATAACAACCATAGCTACTCAATTCCGCTCTCTGAGATAAAGAACAGCGATGTAACTATATTCGCATCGGCGGACGTGGTTGTTAACGGCAAAAAAGCGTTTATGAACGTTGAGTTTAAAGTGCCTGAGACCGAACGGTCGACGACCACACAACTGCCCACGACCACAACGCAGGTAACGACGCCGAACTCAACAAGCTCCACCGCACCTGCCACAACAAGCACGACCGTGGGACAAGGTACGACAAGCACGACGGCGGGACAAGGTACGACAAGCACGACTGTAGCGGGAGCAACGAGTTTGACCGTAGCACCTACGACGACCACAACGCAGGTTGGCATGACGGCAGTTTTGGCAAGCGCTACTTCAACATCGGTACAGCAGCTTGTGACAACGACCAGCCGTCCCAAAATTCCGAGAAAAAGGCTGCCTTTTACAGGAATGGAGTACAACTGGTACCTGATAGGCGCGATGCTTGCGCTAACGGGTGTGGGACTGTATGCGGGATCGATATGCAGGTCTGCTCCGCCGGCCCTTCATTAGGGGGACATCGTACTAAGAAAATACTGGCCACAAGGACAGTTAAACACTGACCCAAAGACGGAAGTAAGTTCGCCGGTCGGGTAGTAGCATAGAACTAAGGAACACGAGCAGTTAACTATTATGAGTATTTGTTTGGAGAAGCGAAGCCACACGAGGATCCATATGATTAAGGCATTAGTAGTTGATGAGGATACCGTCTTCCAGAACCTGCTGAGCAAGCTTTTAGGCTCACACGGCATCCATGTTGTGGGGCGGGCCTCAAGGCTTGAGCAGGCCATCCTGCTTTATGAGGCCACCTGGCCGGACGTTGTTTTGATCGGCCTTAGCTCGGTGGATAAGGACAAGCTGGAAGGGCTCTCTAAAATCAAGGAGCTGGATCCAATGGCTAAAGTCATCGTCCTCTCGATATTTAACTCGGTTGAGGATGTGGCGCACGGGGCGGAGGCCCTGATCGATGCTTACGTCATCAAGGGCTCTTCGTCAAGGAAGATCGTCAGCGCAGTTGAAGGAGTCGTCGCGGATATAAAAGACCAATAAAGAGCAATAGAGATCACTAAGGCTTCAACAGGAAACTGTAGAGCATAGAAATCCGGCAAGTTTAGCAAGTTTAGCAAGATACGATTGATGAAAGGAGGTGAAATTTAATGAAAAAATTCCTAGTTATAGCTTTAGCGATGGCGTTATTGCTCGGCATGAGCAGTCTTGCATTTGCAAGCAGGATAAACGAGCGCAACCTCAGCAATTTTAAAGGTGGTGCTGAAGTCAAAGGGAATATCATCAAGCATATCTTCTTTCACAACAATGTTGATGCTACAACCGGCGTTGCGAACGCGACCGGTAATGTAAGCCTGACCTGTGCCGGCGGTTCAGCTGAGGCCGATTCATGTGGCGAGAACGGCTGTGCTACCAACACAAGCGCAAAAGACGTCATCAACCATGGTACCGCGGATGCGTATACCAATCCTGCAAACGCTCTGAACCAGGCAAACAACTCGGTGGAGAACACCATCACCGAGGATGCTGAGGCTACAGCTGATTGCAATGTATGCGTAAGCGGCGAGTTTGAGTGCGACGGCGCTACTGGCCTAAGCCACTCATTCACGGATGGGAACAACGACGGCAAGTGCGATATCTGCGGCGGTTGCTGCCCGGCTGTTATCGATGGCGATATCTGTGAGTTCATCGGCATCGACAACGATGTTGATGCTACAACCGGCGATGCCAACGCAACTGGTAATGCTTCAGCCACAATCATCGATCAGAATGATAAGGCAAAAGCTTGCAATGACGGCTGTGCTACCAACACAAGCACAATAAACGTATCCAACACAGGCGATGCTAACGCCGAAAGCGGCCCGGCTGTTGCAACAAACCTTGCAGACAACTATGTCGCAGTCGATATCTTCAGAGGCGCAATGTCAAGCAAGACTATTGATATTTGCGTAGATTTGATGGCGGACTAACAAACAGTAATTTGGGGGAGGACCGAGTCCTCCCCCAAACCAATTCAATACGCAGATTAAACAAAGATTTATACAAAGATTTATACAAAGATTAATTACATGGGATTGAATATCACTGGTAAGGGATTAACGTAGAGAGCGCTAAAAGTTTATGACTTAGCGAAAGGGGGTGAACCGGTGATAAAGAAGAGGATTTTAGCCTGTTTGGTGGCTTTATGCCTTGCGATCAGCCTATCCGGATTGCCCGCATTAGCAGATACAGCGGACGAAACAACGCAGGCCGTGACCCAAGCGGAACAGCCTGTTTCTTCGCAAATGCAGGCGGATAGCCAAAACTCAGAACCCACGTATTGTATCCAGCCAACGGGAGATCCTGAGCCCGCAGGCGAAATTGATAGGTATTACGATAGCTCCGAGTATATACAAGCGCCCCGAACTGGACAAAGGTCGACCCCGATCCAACAAAGCAGCGATCCGATACAGGTCACCGTCGACCAGGATGTAAATGTAATCGTGGATAGCCAGGCCAAGGCGACGACCGGGCAGGGGGATTCACGAGGTACGCAGATTACCAACAGCGTCGGCGGAACCTCGCAGGCGATTGCCGTAGGAGGCTCGGGCGAGCCTGTCGATCCAAGCGACAGTGGGGCGTATGCGCAAAACGGTGTGACCAAGCTGGTCGGTAACGTGGGAACAGCCGACGCATATACGGGCCAGGCGAAGGCCGACAACACCATGGACGGTAACACCGCACGGATTAGTTCGGACGTTACGGTATCCGTGGGTAGATACGGTGAGATAGATAATAATTCAAGTATTACCGTAAGAGCTTCGTTATATTACCTGGCGGTGGTAGCCGGTTTGGCTACGGCAAAAACCGGGGACAGCGCCGCTCTTGGATTGGATGCCGATAACTCGCTCGACAGCACCGACAAAGCCTTTGCGAAAGGCGATGCGGGGTCGTCGTTGGCGGGCGGTATTTACGACGGGAGCGCTCTCGCCACTAATGGGAGCGATAACTCAATAGCGAATACCGGCACGGCGCTTGCCGCAACTGGTTTGGCGAACGCGGGCAACGATATGCAGGGAAACGACATTGAGATGGCGCCCGTCGTGAAAGCGATCATCAACGTCTGCGGCGATATCATCAACTCGAACGTAACGGTAAATTTGATCTACAAATTCATAGCGATGATCACGGGTGTTGCGAGCGCCACATCCGGAGATTCCGCGGCAATTGGAGCCGATGTTGATAATAACATCGACAATTCCACCAATGCGAAGGCTATCGGCGATGCGCCGGCGGCTACCGCATCGGGCAGCGGCTCGTACTCGGATGGAAGCGCAGTTGCCGGAAACGATACAGGTAACCAGATCGCAAACGATGGCCGGGCGGTCGGTGTATCCGGCGATGCCGCGGCGTTAAACTTGATGAAGAACAACGATATCTTCATCTCGCCGATTATTACAAGCGAGATCGACCTTCTCGATAATATGGTGGGCTCCAACGTAACAATCAATATTATCTACAACTTCTGGGCGCAGATACTGGGTAAAGCAAACTCCACGACGGGAGATGCGGATGCGTTTGGTACGATGGCGGATAATTCTATCGCAAACACATCGTCGGCAACTGCGATCGGCGATTCCGCCAAGCCGTCTCTCATGAACCATGGCGAGCAGGCGGATGGGGAGGCGATAGCCCTTAATGACGCAGGCAACTCCATCAAGAATAACGGGTTGGCGACATCGGCAAGCGGAAACTCAAATTCGTTGAATACCATGATGGGTAACAAGATTAACCTATCGCCAACGCTTACTACGGTAGCCATGGTTGTGAAACCGTTGCTGGATGGTACGATTGTCATCGATATCGTCTATGATATATGGGCGAGCCTCATGGGGTCGTCGGATACGTCGGCCGGGAATGCTGTGTCGGTGGGCACAGTTTCCGTTAACACGATCGGCAGCAAGTCGGATGCTGTCGCAATCGCCGACGTGACTGCGGGCAAGCCGGATGGATCGGCTACCGCCCTCAACTCATCTGATAACCAGATCGAAAACGATGGCGATGCCAAGGCGTTTAGCGGTTACGCTTACGCCACGAGCGCCATGACGGAAGCGCTGATATCGGTGACGGGGTGCCTCGAACAAGACATACTGGCGGACGGCACAAAACCCGCGATAGAGCGCAACAACGCCATAAAGGCACAGGCAAACGAGGAGGCAAAAGCCCAAACAGGAGATACGACAGCTACTGGGGATAAAGCCCCGCTTAATAGGGTGAATTCCACCGCGATTTCAAAGAATATCTTTGGAAACGACCAGGTAGCGGTCAATGATCATGATGCAGACATCTTCAATAAGGGCGATGCGACGGCAATAAGCGGCTATGCCGTTGCAAAGACGGGCTCGACGGAACCAAACAGAACCGACAATGTAATCTTGATCGGGTTTAACCCGGCCAACGAGTGCCCAACAAGCGATTGCGGTCAGGTAAGCAGCGCCGCTCAGTCTACGGATAACCAAGATGCGACGGTGCAAGCAAACCCGGACGCCAAGAACGGCTCCCCAGGCGGGGACGTCACTGCGCCATCGGCAAATGGCGATAGCGGGGGTGCTAAGCTCGGTGGAAATCAGGACAACATTGCATATGCAGCATATACTGCAAGCGATTATCACCCGATCGGCTTGCCGTTATGGCTATGGGTGATCTTGTTCAGCATACTCACTGGATGGATCAAGCTTACGCTAATTGTAAAACCATGGAAGGTATTGAAGCGCTAAACGATTAAGACCTTGTAGAATACATAAAGAAACTCAAAAACGAAGAAGGGCCGCAAGGCCCTTTTTCTGATCATGGGCACCATGAATAAGCTTACGTGCTGCGAGGCTTCTAAAGGAGGCCATTTTCAGCCGTTTAGCCGGCAACTTCATACATCCCCCAAGTCTGCCAAAGAGAAAATACCACAGTATTGAGCTGCGGTTACTATCCTTAAGGATAGTAACAACCTGACCTTAAGGATAGTATGGCCAATTTTGGCAATTGGCACTATTACCTGCGTAAATCCAAGATATTGATATGTGTTTGCTCGAACGCCGCGGCCCGAGGAAACAAACCTATCAGAATTATCGGAATAAATTTGTTTGAACCGATTTGTGATTGGCAATAACCTTCAATGCTCCGCAGCAAACCAAGTTTGCAAGTTTGAGGTTTTATCTACGAAAGGAGGTGAACTTTTTGAAGAAACTCTTAGTAGTGCTACTGGCGCTGGCGCTGGTACTCAGCATGACCGGAATGGCTTTTGCCCGCTGTCCCGTAAGGCCCGAAAAACCGAAATGCTGCCCGACACAATCAAATCATGCTTGTGTAACCCAAAGGGCCACAATCAGCAATTATGTGAGCGCAACAACCGGTCCTGCGGTTGCCGTTGGTAACGTCGGGCTCACGTCCATAAGAAACAACGACTCGACTGCCCGTTCTTGCTCGGGATGCGCAACGAACACGGCTCCTATCAGCGTGAACAATATCGGCACCGCGTTTGCTGTTAGCGGCAATGCTACTGCATCCAATACCGGCACGAACACAATTACTCAAACGAGCACCGTTACGCAGTCAAATACAAGCAATTCAACATCCACACAATGCGGAGTAGCTGATAATCAAGAGTAAGTGTTCATGGGATCCGAAGCGCGAGGACTACATAAGCCCCGCGCTTCGGGCCTGGATTACTAAAATGGCCGCCGGCATATCAAAGCGATTAGAGCGGCCATTTTAGATTTTAATCGTTAGTTAGCGGAGAGAAACATCCATTGTCCCTTAACATTCTGCGCATAGACGTTCCAGCTTTTCTTTATTGGCGCTATATGGTTTGCAGTAATAACGCCGTCCACTTTCATAATCGCGATATCCTTATAAACATTACCGGTACCCGGGTGCTTCCATGTGTCGACGAACCTGGGGGTATGAACGATAAAGTCTTTCAGCAAGACATTATACTGCTTCTGTAGCTTGCTCTTATACTGAACGTAGCGCGTCTTTTCAATCCGGGCCTTCTCATCCGGGTGCAGGTACGAGTAAGTATCCTCGTATTTGTTCTCTTTTTTCGTCTGCATCCAGCGGTTTGCCGCTTCAACCGGCGTTAGCGACAGGCTAAAGGATTCCTCGTTGATTCCTTTATCCACGGCAATCTTTTTAACTACTTTTTCATACCCTTTCCCTTTGATAATAACCGTATGTATGCCGGTCGGCAGGTTCCTGACCGCAAAAAAACCGGATTTTACCGGCTCGATGTTTTTGCCGTCGACGCTAATCTCAAGATTCTTTGCCGGCCGCTTTCCTGGATAATTCTCCATAACCGCGCCGTTGAGGCTTCCTTGTATCCCGAGGGCAAGCTTTGCCGTTTTAAAGACCCCTCTATTATCAGCATGCGATAGCTCGGTATATCCAAGACCCGCTAGAAGCGCTACAAGTATAAAGATGCTGGTGATAACCCAGATCCAAAAGTACCACCGCCTGCCTCGTTCACCTGTTTTTCTAGCCATATGCCCCCCACTCATTGAACTCCTCCTTTTCGCTAGTGCGAATGCTGCTCTTTCTTTACCCGAGTGACGGCTTGTAAAAACTACCCGTCTTAAAAATCTTCGAGCCCACGCGTTAATCCGTCCTTAAAGGGGAATTAAGTTAATGGAAAGGAGAGACCCATGGAGGAATCGACCAGGCTTATCCGAAACCCGGACCTTGTTTTCAGGGTCGTTAACGAGGAGGGGGTTATCTACAATCCCCGCACCCAAAGGCTTCATATGCTCAACGCAACGGCCCTCATGGCATGGCACTTGTGGGACGGCGACCACAGTCTCTTGGATATCGTTAATGCGGTCATATCCGAGTACGAGGCCGATCCCCAGGGGGTAATGAACGATATCAGCTTATGCGCCAAAGAGCTATGCCGCCACGGTCTATTATCTGATAGCAGCCATACAGGTAATTAATACACGGGAATGATCGCCTAAATTATTCACCAACACGGGGCTTTTTTAGCGCCTACGTGATTTATTTATCCGACTTAGGGGAAAAATGTAGGCAGCGATTTTAAGCTTTGAACGTGGCCCACTGCAATCTAAGGCTTACGATAAGAGAGGTTACTGTGGAAGCAAAACAAAGAATTAGTCTGAGCAGCTACCCGCTGCGCGGGATAGATTCGGCATCCTGTGTTATTGACGGGCAAACCCTGATAGTCCAGTCAAAAGACAGAAGGCTCTTTGTTTTAAATGCCACCGGAACAAAGATATGGGAGCTATCCGATGGCAAGCACGAGCTGCGCGAAATCATCAAAGCGCTTACCGCTAAAAGCAAAAAGCCGGAAAGCCAGATACGTAAAGAAACCGAAGAATTCATCAAAGAGCTTGTCGAAAGGGAGATCCTGGTGCTGCTAAAGCATCCGTGGGATATAGCCGCATAGGCGTGTGCGCATCTAAAACCTGCGATACGGAAAGGGGACCACATGTCGGGCACGAAAAATACTTTCGAAAAGATTCCGTTTGTCGACTTAAAAAGCCAACACTCGTTTTTAAGCGCCGAAATCGAGGCGGCGATTACCCAGGTTCTTGCCGAGGGCGGATTTACGCTGGGGGATACGGTTAAAACGTTTGAGGATGAGTTTGCCGCGTTTTGTGACACACGTTTTGCCGCCGGCGTGGGCTCGGGAACGGATGCGCTTCATTTTGCGCTGCGCGCCCTCGGAGTCGGCCCGGGCGACGAGGTCATCACCGTACCCAACACCTTTATCGCCACTGTCGAAGCGATTGTTATGAGCGGCGCCCGCCCCGTATTTGTGGATATCGACGAGGATACGTATCTTATGGACACATCCAAGCTTGAAGGCGCGATCACCAAAAAAACCAAAGCGATTATCCCCGTACACCTGTACGGTCAGCCCGCCGATATGGTTGAGGTTATGCGCATTGCCGCCAAACACGGGTTAAAGGTCGTTGAGGACGCTTGCCAGGCCCACGGCGCCAGACTTAGGGGGAGCCGCGTCGGTTGCTTTGGCGATGCCGCCTGCTTTAGCTTCTATCCAAGCAAAAACCTTGGCGGAATCGGAGATGGCGGCATCGTTGTGACCAACGATGAGGCTATTCAGGGGCGCGTTATGCTGCTTCGAAATCACGGCCAGGTTGATAAGTACAGTCATGTCGAGCCCGGTTTCTGTAGCCGCCTGCATGGGGTCCAGGCTGCGGTTTTAAGTGTTAAGCTTAAATACCTCGACCGCTGGAATAAAGCACGCCGCTATAACGCCAGAATATACGATTGTCTCTTCAGGGACTCAGCCGTTGTCCCGCCGGTCCGCGCCTCACACCATTCGGGCGACCATGTTTACCACCTCTACGTCGTGCGTGTCGATGGGCGTAACAAACTGAGGGCGTACCTTTCCGGGCAGGGGATAGAAACAGGCATTCATTACCCGGTACCGCTTCACCTGCAGCCGTCACTCAAGGGATACGGTTATAAGAAGGGCGATTTCCCGGTCACTGAAAAGGTGGCGGAAGAGATCGTGTCGCTCCCGATGTTTCCCGAACTGAAGGAATCCGATATCGAGCGCGTAGCACATGAGGTTATCGGTTTTTCACTCAAATATCCCAAGGTGGCTTAACACCGCTTTTGCTGAAATGCCGATGCCCAGATAGCAGAGGCTAAGTAGGGGCTATTATCTCAGTCCTTAGCTCTGTGTGAATTACCCTAAGTCGCTACTTTACCTATAGATACAGGAATAGCAAAGCATTTGAGGCACTTTCATTTTTCACAGATTTTGCTGTCGGCTGAAGCATTTAATCTATAAATGCCTCTATTTAAAACTTTCGAATAAAAAGCCACTTCAAGCGGCCAGTAGCGCTACGCTCACCCCTTGTACTGTTAAATTCACATCCATGGTGTATTGGCAATCACCGGTTCGCATACGTTTACAACACTCTAATTTTGAGCATAACTCCAACGTCTTAGATGTCTAGGCGGAAAACTCAGGTGCAAAGAAAAGGCATTTACCGTGCTGAAAAATACTTTTAGGCTTATCTGTCAGTTGAATAGTAGATGTGCTGGTAGAAAGAGCAATACATTTAAACAGATTATCGCCTATTTACTAGCTGGGATTACCTCGTATTTCATTAGGGCAGCGATCCGTACGAGCAGTTTGACGAGGCCTAAACCGAGGGTTATCGATGATCTTGCCACCAGCATTCAAGGCAAGTATGAGGATTTACGAGGCCAGGTCGAGGCTATAGCTGCACACGTTTATGAGAATATCGGATATTATTCACCGAGCATATGGACACATCCCTCACATATCATCAGGCTTGGCGTCGGTGATTGCAAGAACCAGGCTTCGCTTTTACAGGCCTTGTTTGAAAGGTGCGGGATTGCGTCGGAACTGATTGTCGGTGTGACTAATAGGTTGGATGGCATGTCTGATGTGCATGCCTGGGTACGCGTTGAGATAGACGGTGTAAGTCTTATATGCGATTCGACCATCTCGGGTAAGGCCATGGACGTAGCCGAATACGAAAATGCGGTAAGCGGGCTAGTTGATATAACCCCGGAGTACCTTCTGAAGGAGCCGATATCGGTAACGTACGGTGTCGGAAAGTTATCTTACCGGTAATGGTGCCGGCAGGATCAAATAGTCGCATGGCACTTATGCACATGAGAAATAACTAGACTTAACAGAGGGAGGTGATGGTGTGAAAAGAGCGTATGAAGCTCCAAAAATTGTTACATATGATGAGGAAAAATTCGATCCAAAATACCACAGAATCAACAGAAGCCGTCTACGCTTTAGGGGCCTATCTGTGTCATCAAACCACGCTTGCCCCTGCACGTGCGTGCCAAAATCAGGATAAACGTGGCGAGGGTTGGCTTATAAAAGAAGAGCCAGTTGATGCCATGCGACTATTTGATCTTATCAGATTACACTAGGCACATGTGTCATAGACAAGTTCATGCGAAAGGTTTCTGAATGGGAGCTATTCAACAAAGAGGAGAGATTTTAAGGAGAGAGCCCGGTGCCTCAACTAATTACAACTTTTATGGTATTTCCGTAGAGGTTATAGCCGAGAGCAAAGACTTGATACATGCGCTGAATCATATCTTCGCGCATTTTATGTGCGGAAAAGAAGGCAAGGCAGATTTAGCAGTAGAGCTTTCAGGTAAGAAGCGGTATCTTACAGCCTCCGTTCGTTCCGGTTTAAAAAGTTTTTCTTTTGATACGTGGCCTATTGCCTTATTAACCCCATCGAGTTCAGACGGGATGAGATCGTACAAGGTAAAAAGCGGCCTGGGCTTTTATGAGCTGCTGAGAACCGCCTACTTTACGGTTTTCTCTTTTGTGTTGGCTAACCTTGGCGATTTCTTACAATTTCATGCCGGCGCCGTTGCCAAAGGTGAGGCAGGAATAATTTTCCCCGGTGGCTCCGGCAGCGGTAAAACGACCCTTGTTCTTGCGCTAACAAGGGCTGGGTATAGCTTTTTATCTGATGAGGTGTGTCTTATCGACCCTTCTAACCTAACCGTATCTTCTTTCCCGAGGAGCGTCTTCCTTGGCAAGGATGTCATCGACAAGTTCTCAGACCTTAAAGTTGGCAGAAACCGCGGAGACATCTTCATCACACGCGAGAAAAAATGCCTCATTGAAATCGATAAGAATTCGGTTTACCAAGAACGCTTACCTGCAAATATTCGCTATATTGTATTTCCCAACTACCAGCCAACAGAAAAAACAGACCTTAAAGAAATCACCGAAAATGAGACCATCGCACGACTTATAGCGGCAGGAAGCGTATTAAACATGACCCATCTCGGCGCTGATCAAGGGGCGGTGCTCGACTCCATTGTTGAAATTGTAACCAGCGTACCTTGTTTCGAACTGGTTACCTCTAATTTGGATGGCGCATTAACGGTTATCAATAACTTGATGATTTGAAGCTCTCCAATCCATATTTGCCCTGCAAGCTAAGTACCATGAGCTGCGTCGCCAGCTACCTTTACTGATATTTTAGCTAAGCTATACATATCCTATGCCTTCAGTGCCCGGTTAAAGGACGCTGGAATGGGATACTAAGATTGGCTTGTGGGTCTACCCTCAATATAAAAATAATAAATGGTTGTTTAGGTGGTTATTGTCATATCTAGCAGCATAGATTAGCAGTGGCCTCGTTTTTCGCAGTGTTTTATTGCGAACAAGAAGGGGTATTTCTGTTTCCTGGCTCACCTTAAATTAGGCATTCGGTATCCATACCAGGAAGAGCGAGGCGATTTCAATTTACGCAGTGGAGACTGAGCGGTTAATCAAAATATTTTACCCGCCGCGAGGCTTACTTAAGGTTGTATCCAAATCACCGTTGAAAAGTGAGTTGACGGCTGTCGATGAAGTCAGCCTTAAGGTTAACGAAGGCGAGGTCTTCGGGCTTCTTGGGCCGAACGGTGCCGGGAAGACGACACTTATAAAAATGCTTTGTACGCTTATTCGACCGACATCCGGGCGGGTATTGATCGGTGGGGTTGATATTTTGCAAGAGGAAGATAAAGCCAAACGCCTTATCGGCCTGGCCACGGCGGATGAGAGAAACTTTTATTGGCGTCTTACAGCCCGCGAAAACCTTGAGTTTTTCGCCGCTCTCTCCAACGTTCCCCGGGCTCGATTAAAGCGAGCAGTGAGCGAAGCGCTGGAGCAAGTTGGTCTAACCGACGCAGCCGATAACATGTTCTATAGTTTTTCGAGCGGCATGAAACAAAAACTTGGAATCGCTCGGGCACTTCTTGTTAATCCAAGAATCCTTTTTCTGGACGAGCCGACCAGAAGCCTTGATCCAATAACGGCGTTAGGCGTCAAGCAACTTATCAGGAAAAGGTTCGCTGATGATCAGGGTAAAACGATTTTCTTGTCCACCCACCGGTTGGAGGAAGCCGAGCAGCTTTGCGATAGGATCGCGATAATGGACGGCGGCAGGGTAATTTTTGTTGGTTCGGTTGGTGAGCTGAGAAAAAAGGTCACACAAAAAGACAAGTATATAGTTGAGACAAAAGGATTATCCGATAAATGGCTGGCCAAGGCGGCATTACGCGAAAGCCTTCATGATATATCTCTGAGTAACATCGATGGCAATGGAAGCTGGAGGCTTGAGGTAAAAACGCGGGAAGGCGATAGTGTTTCGAAACTTCTGGGTGAAATCGTGGCCGGCGGCGGTCGAGTTGTTTCGTGTTACAAGGAGCAATGCCGTCTGGAAGACTTATTCATCGACCTGGTTAAAGGAGGCCGATCAAACTGATGCTAAGTAAAATCATAGCCTTTTTAAAGCGAGACTTTAAATCTGAAGTAAGCTACCGCTTTTCTTTCTTGATGAACCTCTTCAGCATATTATTTTCGATCGCCACCTTTTTCTTTCTCTCAAAACTCATTGGTAAATCGGTCGGCTTTCAACTTAAGGAGTATGGGGGGGATTACTTTTCTTTTGTCTTAATAGGCATAGCGTTCTCCAGCTTCTTAGGAACCGGGCTTAGCAGCTTCTCTTCAACAATTAGCGGTGCCCAGTCAGAGGGGACGCTTGAAGCAATGCTTATCACTCCAACTAAGGTTTCGGGGATTATCGTCATGGCCTCTCTGTGGGATTTTCTAATGACAGCTTTTGACGTGATCTTATACCTCGCCCTTGGCTCGTTGCTTTTTGGCGTTAACTTAAGTAAGGCCAACGTTCCAGGTGCATTGCTCGTGCTTATTCTTACAGTAACCGCATTTAGCGGGCTTGGGATAATTTCAGCCAGCTTTATTATGGTGCTCAAACGCGGAGACCCGATTAACTGGCTATTTGGAACCTTCTCGAGCTTCGTCGGAGGGACCTTTTTCCCGATAACCGTGCTGCCGGTCTGGCTGCAGAAGATGGCCTACTTGTTCCCGATATTTTACGCGCTAAGGGCGATGCGACATGCAGTATTACAGGGGTTTTCTTTCATGGCATTACTTCCAGACATCGCTGCGTTGGCGCTATTTTCCTTAATCATCCTGCCAATCAGCATGGTGGCATTTAAAAAGGCTATTAAGTTTGCAAAAACCGATGGGAGTTTGGTGACGTATTAATGAAAGCACTTATCGCAGGAGGAGCGGGTTTTATTGGGTCGCATCTTTGCCGTTTACTACTAGCAAAAGGTTTTGAGGTTATCTGTGTCGATAACCTAATGACCTCGACATTGGACAGTATTGCAACTCTAATGGGAAGAAAGGGCTTTCATTTTATTAAACATGATATACGGGTACCGCTAGCAATTGGTGGCATTGATTATGTTTTCAACTTGGCAAGCCCGGCAAGCCCTATTCATTACCAAAAACGGCCAATTGACACCCTGATAATTAATGGTACCGGCACATATGAGTTGCTTAAACTTGCGGTGGACAATAAAGCGCGTTTCCTATTGGCCTCAACTTCAGAAGTTTATGGTGACCCAAAGCTACATCCGCAACCGGAACAATACTGGGGAAATGTAAATCCGGTTGGAGTACGCAGCTGTTACGATGAGGGGAAACGTTTTGCTGAATCCCTTACCACGGCGTTTTCAAATGAATATTCACTAGATACGAGGATCGTGCGGATATTCAATACCTACGGGCCATTTATGCGTCCAGATGATGGCAGGGTTATACCTAACTTTGTGAACCAGGCACTTAAAGGCAGACCGATGACCATCTATGGCGATGGATTACGTACACGCAGCCTTTGCTTTATAGATGACTTGGTTCGGGGCCTTTATCTTGCGGCTATTTCTGATTCCATCGATGTAAAGCCAATAAACATCGGATCGGGCGATGAGAGGACGCTATTAGAGCTGGCAAACCTAATTAAGGCATTAGTTGGTTCATCCTCTGATCTTAAATTTTTACCAGCTTTAGAGGACGAACCAACTAAGCGGAAGCCCGATATAACTAGAGCAAAGCAAGCTCTAGGATGGGAACCATTAACAAGTTTGGAAGAAGGGCTAGCGGTGACTATAGCTTGGTTCAGTGAGCTAAGGTCACTTAAAGAGGAGACTACGCATGAATATCCTAGGTAGTAAACTGCATATATTCAAAGATAATGCCTTTAATCGAACAAGCTTTTCATTACATGCAAAGCGGACCCTAGATGTCTTTATAGTATTAGGTGCAATACCGCTATTGCTACCAATATTCGCTACTATTGCTGTTTTAATCAAGTTTGACTCTAGGGGCCCGGTCATATTTAAACAAACCAGAATTGGCAAAGGCGGCAAGCCGTTTAACATGTATAAATTCCGCTCTATGTATGATGCTGATCACGATAACGCTCATAAGGATTTTGTGCGTTCGCTCTTTAGCGATCAGAGCCAGCATACCCATGATACTATTTATAAGGTTATAGACGATGGGCGGATTACACGGATAGGTGCTTTTTTACGGAAAACCAGCCTTGATGAGTTACCACAGCTTGTAAATGTACTTAAAGGGGAAATGAGCCTAGTGGGCCCGCGACCTGATCTGCCGTATTCTGTTGAACTCTACGAGCAAAATCACCTCAAACGCTTTATTGTATTGCCAGGAATAACTGGCCTTTGGCAGGTCAGTGGACGGTCAAGTACATCACTGTTGGAGATGCTTGATCTTGATATTGACTATGCTGATAACTGGTCTTTCTGGTTAGATATCAAAATCCTTGCACGCACAATAATAGTTGTAATAACGGGACAGGGGGCATCTTAGATGATGAATAAAAAAGTTAATGTGGCACTTATTGGCTATGGTTATTGGGGGCCCAACTTACTGAGAAATTTAAAAAGCTATACAGAGTGTAACGTTGAATATGTGTGCGATCGTTCGCTAGACCGGTTGCACAGGGTAAGGAATCATTACCCTAACCAGCCAGTAACTCAAGATTTCAACTCCGTTATCAACAATCCGCATATAGATGCGCTTGTCATAGCCACACCGATATCAACTCACTTTTCTCTGGCAATGCGGTCTATTGAGGCCAAAAAGCATGTGCTGGTTGAAAAACCACTAACAGATAATGCACACGACGGCGAGGTACTGGTGCGGGCCGCTTCGAGAAGGGGTGTAAAGCTTATGGTAGGGCACACCTTTCTTTTTAGTCCGCCGGTTCGGAAAATTAAAGAGATTATTGATAGCGGCGGGCTGGGGAGTATCTACTATGTTTCTATGAGCAGAGTTAACCCAGGTCTACACCAAAATGATGCAAGCGTAATTTCCGATGTTGATGTTGTATGGGATTTAGCGCCCCATGATATATCGATGTTGCTATATTGGCTAAGTGAGGAGCCGGCTAGCGTACATACATGCGGCCGTGGTTGTATGCGGCCGGATGTGCCGGATGTGGCTTTTATTAATATAAGCTTTCCATCCGGTGTAATTGCTGAAATCCATCTAAGTTGGTTATCACCCGTGAAGATTCGTCGCACGATGGTTGTCGGTAGCAAAAAGGTAATTATTTACGATGATACCGAGAGCATAGAAAAAGTTAGAGTTTTTGAGCATGGCGCTGAGTTCGTGGAAAACGAGTCTTTCGGCGAATTTCTCTGGTCGTATCAAACCGGTGATGTCTACGCACCGAGGTTGGATAACTATGAACCACTTGCGTCTGAAATCAAGCATTTTCTTGATTGTATAGTCAATGACAACAACCCGATTACCGATGGGTTAGCGGGATTGCAAGTTGTTAGAACACTTGATGCGGCAAGTAAATCGCTGTTGGAAGCAACAAACACTTTTGGGGAGGGGTCTAATGGAGGCAATGGACAGCATGATCGCAAGCCTGAACATGATCTATCCTAATGTATCAATTGGTGATGATGCGCTGATCGAAGCTCCATGTGTAATTGGAAAACCTCCGCGCAACACCGCTGCAGGAGAACTTGCGACCGTCATTGGAGAACATGCAATTATTCGTCCATTTAGCACCATTTATGCGGGCGTTGAAATAGGTGCGCGGTTTCAATGTGGCCAAGGTGTAAGTATTCGTGAGGGCAATACTATTGCTGAAGATGTTAGCATCGGAACGAATGCCGTGCTGGAGTATGGCAATAAGATTGGCTCAAGGGTGCGCATTCACACCGGGTGTTTTCTTGAGGATGTTACGCTTGAAGATGATGTAATCATTGCACCGCATGTGGTATTTACCGACGATCTGCACCCACGTTGTCCCCGTTACAGCGAGTGCAGAGGTGGCGCGATCGTAAAATGTGGAGCGCGAATCGGCGCTAGCGTAACAATTTTACCGGGCGTAACTATCGGTGAAAATGCGCTGGTTGGCGCCGGGTCTGTTGTCACCAAAAACGTTCCTGCCAATGCAGTAGCCGTTGGCAATCCCGCAAGAGTTATAAAGTTTATTGACGACCTTGAATGTAGTAGCGGAATATTTTCCAGGCCGTACGTATGGGTGTCGCAGAAAAAAGCCAGTTGAGAGATAAAGGTAGGGATGAATAAAATTGGCGTTATTGTATTTCCACCATATCAAGCCAGGCTTAAGTGAGCTGGTTACTGCAAATATAGACGGGCAGAGGATATTCTTCGCTAGCGACGTTAATTGGTGGGGTACGGCAAACGGCCCGAGTCCGATCGGTAGCGGGGACGCAATTAGTTACCATACTGATTCCGTAACCGGTGTTAGAGTATATGATGTGGATGCCGATCCATGGCTAACCAGTGCCCCGTTTTAGTGTTTAAAAGCTTAACCTTAGTAAAGGCCCGCTATGAAAGCGGGCCTTTACAATGCATCAAATTATTACTGTTCCGCCAGTCAGAACTCTAACATTATATATAAACATTATATAAGCAACTAGATTGTTTAGGGGCGGCCCCTTAAAGCGGCCGCCTTTCTGCTTTTAGTGGGGCCACACGGGTTGCATTACGAATACCCCACACGGTATGACGTCGTATTTTTATCTTGCAAAACAGGTAAAGCGCGGGCTATTTTCCTTGCTAAAGTGCTCTGTTTCTGTTAATCTGGACTTGTTTAGGCAGGCTAAAAAGGCGTTAACGCAGAGGTTATTCATCACCCCTGTCAGGTTTGCTTGCCTAAACACCAAAATTGCGCTTCCTGACGGGGGTGCCCCATTTTGAAAAAGACGGTTGTAACGTCACGGATATGGAGAGTTGCAAGTTCTATTATGGAGCTTAATCCTGGAAGGCGAAAAACAGCTTTATTGATAACCTTCGGGCTGATTATATTAGCAATAGTCCTCGCTCTGGTTGCCCCGGAAGAAAAAACTCTAGGAAACTACATCAGACTAATCTACATACACGCGGCAGTAACCTGGGTCGGCATGGCTATGTTTGCAATCTCGGGTTTACTCAGCCTTTTTTATTTTGCCGGCCTTATCACCCGAAGCGGACCGCTTGCCAAGAAGACCACCAACGTCCTCCACTTATCATCGGCCAGCCAATCGACAGCGATTCTGTTCTGGACCGCCAGCGTTATTATGGGCTCATATGCCGCCTCGCTTACCTGGGGCGGGAGATGGTGGACCGAGCCGCGCCTGCGGGTTGCGGTCATTATTCTGTTAATGGCGATTGTCGCGTTTATTCTCAGGTTGATAGTGCAGAGCGCACCGGTGCGGGCCGGTATAAACCTTGGGTTGCCCGTTATATCGGTGTTGCTGCTTACAAAGACAGGTAAGCTAGTGCATCCCAATAACGCCTTTGCCAGGTCGGATTCATTCCAGATAAAGCTGTTTGTCGGCCTTATTACGCTGGTATTTATCGTTGTAGCAATCAACGTCACGCGGCTATTTATCGCCGGGTTCAAGGATAAAGAGGCCAGGGTTTACGATTGACCCGACCAGCTTTTATATATATGCTACAAAGCATAGTAGACATAGCAAAAAAAAGGTTTGGAATGCCCCGTAGGCCGGTTGCCGGCGGGGCACGGAGATAGAATTTGGAGGGAGACTTAGATGGTTGATAGCAAAAGCAAGACAAGGTTGCTTATCGTTACCGGCATCCTTCTTGTTGTCATCGGCGTCATGATCTGGCAGTCGCTGGGCTCGGGCGCATCGGTATCTTACTATAAAAAAATAGCTGAAGTAACGCGCGATTCGTCTTTTGTCGGAAAAAACGTAAATGTCGGCGGCCAGGTTAAAAAAGGCTCTGTTATAAATAAGGGCCACACCTGCACGTTTACGATTGTTGATCAGAAGGACAATACTCAACAATTAGCGGTTGAGTATTCGAAGCAGCTGCCATCGACCTTCGGCGACGGCATCGATGTCGTAGCGGAGGGCAAGCTGGTTTCGAAAGGCAAGGTAGTCGCCGATAGCATCGTCACTAAGTGCCCTTCGAAATACGATTCGAAGAAGAAATCAGGAGGAAAATAGCTTATGCGTATGATTGGCTTGCTCGCCCTTCTCGTGGCGATAGCGATATCCGTTTTTTCAGCTTACAGCTTCTATCTGGGCAACAAAGCTAAACCGCGAAAAGGGGAGCAGCAACAAAAACTGGCCAGTTGGGGCATGGTCTGGCAGTTCATAAGCGTGACCTTTGCAAGTCTCACCCTGGTTCTTGCTTTTATTAACAATGACTTTACGTTCGGCTATGTCGCCGAGCACTCCTCCCAGACGATGAGCGTGTTCTATAAGATATCCGCGTTCTGGGCCGGTCATGAGGGCTCGTTGTTGCTATGGCTCTGGATGCTGACCGGGTACACTGCGGTTCTGGCGCTGTCCAATTTAAAAAGCAACGACCGTCTAAAATCGATGGCGTTATATATCTCCAACTACGTCCAGCTCTTCCTGGTCATCACGATTATTGCCGCGACCAACCCATTTAAAGGCCCGATCCCCGAGATGAATGGGGTGGGCGCCGGTCTTAACCCGCTCTTGATGCACTGGGCGATGGTTCTTCATCCGCCGACGCTTTTCATGGGATATGCGGGCATGACCATACCGTTTGCCTTTGCGATTTCGGCGCTTATAGACAGAGACGCCACGCGCGCGTGGATCGACCGCGCTCATAAATGGACGCTCTTTGCGTGGCTCTTTTTGACCGTCGGGATATTCTTAGGTGCGCTTTGGGCCTACGTTGTTCTCGGCTGGGGCGGCTACTGGGGCTGGGACCCGGTGGAGAACGCATCGATCCTGCCATGGCTTACCGGCACCGCACTTTTACATACCTTTACCATGTATCGCCGCAGGGGCGGCATGAAGCTATGGGCGATATGGCTTGCGTCGCTCTCGTTTATCATGGTCGTTATGGCGACGTTTATTACGCGCTCGGGCCTTATCAGCTCGGTCCACGCGTTTCCCGATATCAGGGTAGACCTCACCTTGTTATTTGGCGGCCTCATGCTCTTTGTTCTCGGCTTAACGGCATATTTGTCGCGTAGCAGGAGCAAGGAGTTCGAGACCCAGGAGTTCTTCAAGGACTTCCTCTCCCGCCACTTCACCTATTACTTAAACAACGTGGCGCTTGTGACCTTTACCTTTATCATCCTTGGCGCGACGGTCATCCCGCCGTTCTTTAAGACCTCGGTCGGCCCGGACTTTTACAATGCCCTGGCCAAACCTCTTGGAGCGCTTTACCTGTTGCTCGTCGTCACCTGTCCGTTCCTCGGCTGGACCAAGACGGACCCGGGTAAGCTGCTTAAACACCTTGCCGTACCGGCGGTATCGGCCGTCGTGCTGGCGGTTCCGCTGTATCTTTTCGGAGGGAACATCTTCAATTTCGCCCAGACCTTAAACGCCGGCTCGGGAAATATTGTTACGCAAGCATTTAACTTCGTTCTTCTCGTAGTACCGATATTTGCCATCATCGCCGTTCTCGAACTCTTCTATATCACCGCAAGCACGAGGGCCAAGGGCCGTGGCGTCGGGTTCTTCTCGGGGCTCGTTGCGCTCTTTAAGTTCAATCGCAGCACGGCCGGGGGATTTGTAGGTCACCTCGGCATGGCTGTTATGATGATAGGAATCGCCGGCTCTCAGCTTTACGTGCAGGATATTCCGGCAACGATTAAGAACCAGCCGGGCCAAACCATCCAGGTCAGCAATTACACCTTGAAGTATGCTGGGACTAAAGAGTCCCAAAAGCCGGAAGAATATGTGGTTAATGCCAACTTTGATATGCTGGACCGTACCACCGGCAAGTTCCTGCGGCGGATCAGCCCCCAGCTTATCTTTCATGAAGCCCAGCAGCAGCAAACAACAAAAGCGGCCATCTATTACGAGCCGTTCAGAGACATATTCGTCGTTTTAAACAGCATCGACCCGCAGGGCAACCTTTCGCTTAATATAAAGGTAAATCCGCTGATATCATTCGTCTGGATCGGAAGCTTTATCCTGGCGCTGGGTGCCATGGTTTCAATGTGGCCCAAGGCGGTTGCCGTAACCGAGGAGGCCGAGGACGAAGCGGATGCAACCGAGCCGAAGAAAAAAGTTAAAGCGGGCAAGCGTAAAGAAGCGTTGGCGGGGGCCGAATAAGCTGTTTATGAAACAAGTAGTGGAGCCTTTGGAAAAAGAAAAAGAAGGGGATGCTTCGGGCATGTCCCCCGAGGTCGAAGTAAAGAACCTCTCAAAAGTATTCGGGAAACGAAAAGTTCTCGATGACATATCCTTTGAGCTTGAAAGGGGCGGATTTCTCTCGCTGTTTGGACCAAACGGCGCGGGTAAAACTACGCTTATCAAGATAATCTCAACACTTATCGCGCCGAGCAGCGGGGAGGTTCGCCTCTCAGGCATGGACCCCACGAAAAACTCGGCGGCCATAAGGGCTAAAATCGGGCTTATCTCGCATAGCCCATTGCTGTACCTCGACTTAAGCGCCGAGGAAAACCTGCACTTTTACGGTGCGATGTACGGCGTCGAAAACGTGGATGCGCGAATCGACGAACTTTTGGACCAGGTTGAACTGGGGCACCGGCGCTACGATTTGGTGCGCACCTTTTCCAAGGGTATGACCCAACGTCTTGCGATTGCACGTGCCCTTCTTCACAAACCGTCGGTGCTTTTCCTGGATGAGCCGCACACCGGTCTCGACCCGCATGCCGTCGATATTCTTGAGAGTCTCATCGACAGCATCCGCAAGAACCACACGTTTATTATGATCACGCACAACATCGACCGGGGCATCTCTCTTTGCTCTAAGGCGATGATTCTGTATAACGGGCAGATCGTTTTCTACCAGGATAAAAACGAGCTTGATATCGATAAGTTTAAAAGCATCTACCACCAGCGCGTAAGGGGTGACTCGTAATGTCGGGCGGTCGCCAGATCGGCGCAATCGTCAAAAAGGATATCATCGCCGAGCTTAGAACTAAAGAGATGGTCGTCTCCATGTTCCTGTTTGTGCTGCTTATCATGGTAGCGTTTCATTACGGGTTTGGCACGACGACCGATTTTAGCCCGTTTGCCGGCGGCCTGATATGGATCGCGTTTTTGTTTACGTCGCTGCTGGGCTTAAACCGCTCCTTCGTCCACGAAAAGGATGAGGGGTGCCTTGAGGGGTTGCTCCTCTCGCCGGTAGACAGGCCGAATATTTTCTTTGGTAAGATGATCGGCAACTTCATATTCTTAACGATCGTCGAGATCATCGCGGTGCCGCTCTATCTGGTGATGCTTAACCTCTCAATACGGGGGTCTGTTCCGATGTTTATCCTGGCAATCGTCTTAAGTAACATCGGGATATGCGTCGTCGGGACGCTTCTTTCGACGATATCGATTAATACGAAAATGAGGGATATGCTGCTGCCGCTTATTTACCTGCCGATTAGCTCGCCGATTCTTATCTGCGCCGTGACTTCAACCAACGGGATAATGGGCGGCGTAACGGGTGAAAAGTTCGCCCCCGTGATAAGCGCAATGAAAATACTAGCGGCGTATGATATAATGTTCTTGCTGGTAGCATATGCTCTTTACGATTTTGTTATAGGGGAATGATTATGAAAAAGGCGATTACTATACTGTTAGGCATCGGAAGCGTCCTGTTACTTACCGGCATCGCATACGCATTTCTTGTCGCGCCCATCGCCGTCGATCCTAATACCGGTAAAGAGGTATTTCACCAGAAGATACTGTACTTCCACGTGCCGGTCGCCGAGACATCGCTCGTATCGTTTATTCTTGCGGCGGTCTTCGGCGCGCTCTTTCTTTACAAAAGGGAGCGCAAATACGATTTCTTAAGCCTTGCGGCGGTCGAGCTTGGCTTTATGTATGGTCTACTCGTTGAGATGACCGGTATGATGTGGGATAAGGCGGCCTGGGGCGTATGGTGGCAGTGGGAGCCGAGGCTTACAACATACCTCATCCTGATGCTCATGTATTCAGGATACTTTGTCATGCGCTCGTCGATCGGCGAGGACAGCACCAAGGCCCGCTTTGGCGCGGTCTACGCAATCATCGCCGCGGTCAACGTCCCGCTGACGTTTTTCGCGATCAGGCTTATCCCCTCGATACATCCGATACTTTTTGATTCGTCGGGGGCAGGCCTGGAAGGGCCGCTTCTCGTGGCGTTTCTGGTCTCGATGTTCGGGATGACGTTCTTTTACGTATCGCTTCTTCTAACGCGGTATCAGATGTTTGGGGTAAGCGAGGAACTTGATATTTTGAAGAACCAAATTGGAGGTTAGTGCTATGAAGGACCAATTGCCATACGTAGTTGGCGTCTATATGGGTATCTGGGTGGTGCTTCTCGGATACGTATTCATAGTCAACAACAAACTTTCGGGGTTAAAAAAAGAACTCGGCGCCCTGAGTAAGGCCGTCGAAAAGAAGAACAAATAATGACTCCCAAGAAACTTTTAACGGGTTTGGAGCGAATTATTTGGAAAAGTTAACTATTATACTCTTTTGGCTGGCGCTCGTATCGGGTGTCGTCAGCAGTCTTGCTTACATAGGTAACTTCGCAGCAAGGGCCGAGCGCCGGGTGCATGTATATACGGCGCTTGGAGCGGCGTTAGGTTCGTTCGCGCTTTTGCTGCTTGTTATATTTTTAAGGGCTCAGGCGCTGGGCATCTCGCAAACGGCCGGGCCCTTTACGGTGAGGATTATTTTTGCGGCGTTCATCATCGGCGTTTTTCTTTTAATTGAGTCGATTTACGCGGGAAAAAGCACCAAGGTTAAGGCGCTCGGTACGGTCGTCATGCCGGTTGCGGTTATCCTGCAGTTTTTGGCCTGGCATGCATATGGCCTCAGCGAGCAGTTAACCCAGCAGCTCAGGAGCTACTGGGTCGGCATGCACGTGACCTTCGCGGTGCTGGCCTACGCATCGATGACCGTGGCGCTTGCGCTGGCGGTTGCCTACATCTTGCAGGAAAAGCAACTAAAAAATATGCGGACCAAAAAACCCGGCAAGATTTTTCGCAAACTCCCGTCGCTTGAGATATCAGACGACCTGTGCCATAAATCCATCGCATTCAGCTTTACGTTTTTAACATTGGTCATAGCAACCGGTATCATGAGGGCGGAGATGTTGCCCGAGTGGTCGATGTGGTACATGGACCCGAAGATCCTTATGGCGATAGCCACCTGGGTCGTTTACGGATCGTACCTCGTTGTACGCGCCGCATTGGGGTGGCGTGGCAAGAGGGCGAACACCTTTGCGATCCTCGGGTTTGCCGTGGCGATCGCCACGTATCTCATCGGCAATATCGGTTTTATCACCGAGATCTTGCCGAGCATACACAGATATGGTGGGGGTCTCGGTTAAGTAATGGCTTTTTACCCGTTATATATAGACTTAGAAAGTAAGAAATGCGTCGTAATCGGCGGAGGAGATGTTGCTGAGAGAAAGGTTATGTCACTCATCGAGTGCGGGGCCGATGTTACGGTCGTAAGCCCGCAATTTACCCCGGGGCTTGCCCGCCTGGCAGAAGAAGGCCGCATAACGGCAACCGGGCGGGGCTACGAGCCGGGTGATATAGATGGGGCGACGCTCGCGATAGTGGCAACCGATAACAACGAGCTAAACAGGCAGGTTCATCAAGAAGCGACTGAAAAAAACATACCGGTTAATGTAGCGGATGTACCAGAGCTTTGTTCCTTCATCGTATCCTCGACAGTTCGCAGAGGCGACCTTGTTATAAGTATCTCTACCAGTGGAAGCTGTCCAGCCCTAGCAAAACACATTCGCAAACGGTTGCAACACGCGTTCGGGAGCGAATACGCGCGGTACTGTGAAGTCTTGAAGGAGTTTCGTGCGCAAATCGCCGGTAGATATGATGAGCCCGAAGAAAGAAAACAAGCCTTAAACAGGTTACTCAAGTCGGATGTACTCGATTTGATCAAGGAAGGTAAGGATGGCGAAGTAGAGGAAAGAGTACGGTCATGCATATAATTGTTGCCGGTCTAAGTCATAAGACGGCCCCAGTTGAGGTCAGGGAAACAGTGACGTTCCCCGAACAAATTTTATCGGATGCCCTGCACATGTTGACTGGTTACCCCAGCATCAACGAGGCGGTCATTCTATCTACGTGCAACCGCATGGAAATCTACGTGGTTGCCAACGACCCGGATAAGGGCAAGGACGACGTAATCCGCTTTATCAGTGATTACCACTCGCTGGAGCGCGATAAGCTCGAGAAGTACCTGTACTTCCGGGAGGGCAAAAATGCAATTCTGCATTTGTTCAGGGTTGCTTCAAGCCTTGATTCTATGGTGATAGGCGAGGCGCAGATCCTCGGCCAGGTAAAGACCGCGTATAACGCGGCATTTGAGGCCGAGGCGACTTCTACGGTCATGAACCGCCTCTTCCGCCACGGGTTTTCAGCGGGCAAGCGGGTGCGGACCGAGACGGAAATCGGCGAGAGCGCGGTCTCCATCAGCTACGCCGCGGTCGAGCTTGCCAAGAAGGTATTCGAATCCTTAAGCGGCAGGACGGTTATGTTAATCGGTGCCGGCGAGATGATCGAGCTTACGGCAACGCACTTGCTCAGCAACGGCGTAAGCAACGTCATTGTAACCAACCGCACCTATGAGCGCGCCGAGAGCCTTGCCCGGAAATATAACGGGGTTGCCGTGCGGTTTAACGACTTCGTCGACCAGATGGTCCACGCCGACATCGTAATCAGCTCGACGGGCGCCCCCCACTATGTCGTAACCAAAGACCATGTAAGCTTCGTGATGCAAAAGAGGAAGAACAAACCGATCTTCTTTATCGATATCGCGGTGCCTCGGGACATCGACCCGTCGGCCGCTAAGATTTACAACGTCTTCGCTTACGACATCGACGATCTGGACTCCGTCGTTCAGACCAACCTTGAGGAGAGGAAAAAGGCTGCTACAATAGCCGAGGAGATAGTCGAGCACGAGGTACTAAGCTTTAGCTCCTGGCTGGCCACCCTCGAAGTGGCGCCGACAATCGCAAGTCTCAGGCGCATGGCTGAGGAGATACGGCAAAAAGAGCTGGAGAAGCACCTGCGCAAGCTCCCGAACCTCTCGGAGGCCGAATTAAATACGGTCAACGCGCTTACGAGCGCAATCATAAACAAGCTGCTCCACCAGCCGATTGTCAAAGCCAAGGAGTACTCGACCCGAAAAGACGGCTATCTCTATATCGAGTCCCTGAAAGTGCTGTTTAACATCGAAGACGAAGAAGAAGATGAAGAGCCGGAGGGCGCCTCAGCCTTTGTCTCAAAGCCCGAGGCTTCATTTAAGATTAATAGGTGATTAGATGACAAAAAAGAAATTCATTCTTGGAACCCGCGGGAGCAAACTGGCGCTCTGGCAATCGGAGCACGTGGCTTCGATCTTACAAGAAAAAGCCGGGGTTGAGGTCGAGTTAAAGATCATCAAAACCCAGGGGGATAAAATCCTCGACGTGGCGCTGTCGCGCATCGGGGACAAAGGGCTTTTTGTAAAAGAAATCGAGACCGCTTTGCTTGAATGCGAGGCCGATCTGGCCGTGCACAGCAGCAAGGATGTGCCGACGCAGATTCCCGAGGGCTTAACGCTCGGCGCTTTTCTAAAACGGGTCGATCCCAGGGATGTATTGATATCAAAGAGCGGGCAGGGACTTGACGCATTGCCCGCCGGTTCGGTCATCGGCACGAGTTCACTGCGCAGGATAGCGCAGATACTGCACCGCCGCCCCGATTTAAAAATCGAGGACGTGAGGGGCAACCTCGATACGAGGCTTCGCAAGATGGATGACGGATTGTTCGACGCCATCGTGCTTGCCGCAGCGGGCCTTGATAGGATGGGCTGGGCTGAAGGGATTACCGAGCGCATTCCGTCAGACGTTATGCTCTCGGCCGTTGGCCAGGGCGCAATCGCCGTTGAGGTTCGCGAAGGTGATGAGGATATGCGCGAACTCATGACCTATCTCGAAGACCCGGCAACGAGGGCCGCTGTTACCGCCGAGCGGGCGCTTTTGCGCGAACTTGAAGGCGGCTGCCAGATACCGATAGGCGCCCTGGGCGTTCTTGAGGATGGCGTATTAAAACTCGACGGAATGGTCGCGGGCCTCGATGGCTCACGTCTCATCAGGGACAGCATCACCGGTGCCCCCGAAGAGGCCGATGAGCTTGGCGTGCGACTTGCAGATAAATTGAAAAAGCAGGGCGCGGACGAAATCCTCGCCGAAGTCAGGGCCGAGATTACCGAAGTCCCGGCCGAGATTACCGAAGTCCCGAAGCCGATTCATACGAATGGATAAAATCGGTGAATAGGTGGATAAGGATATCTGCTTAAGGGCAAAGGATTGGTTGCTGTCATTCTGAGCGATAGCGAAGAATCTCGGGTGCGGAAACCATGGACCGCCCATCAACAGGGCGGTCGAGCAGGGAAGCTGTCATTCTGAGCGATAGCGAAGAATCTCGGGTGCGGAAACTTTGTTTGAAGTAAGAGGGTTTAGGCTTAGATAACAGAGTGAAATAGATGGTTTATAAATGCTTGATAGCTACTTCTTACTAAGGTAAATCAAAGCTTAGACAGAGTAAGTGACAGAGAAGAGAAGTGCTCTCTAGATTCTTCACTTCGTTCAGAATGACAGGCAAGGGTTCAGAATGACAGGCAAGGGTTCAGAATGACGGGCAAGGGTTCAGAATGACAGGTAGGGAACTCTGGGCTGGATCTTAAAATAAAGGTGAATAGATTGAACGGTAAGGTATATCTGGTCGGGGCGGGTCCCGGTGACCCACGACTTATAACGCTAAAAGGGATTGAGTGCATCGCTCAGGCCGATGTCGTAATCTACGACCGTTTGGCAACAAACCTGTTGTTTGAGCACGCCAGGGCGGGGGCCGAGTTTATCTATGTCGGAAAAGCCGAGGGAAAGCACTCGGTCACCCAATCCGATATCAACATGCTTCTGGTTGAAAAGGCGAAGGAAGGCAAAGTCGTTACCCGCTTAAAAGGGGGCGACCCGCTTATCTTCGGTCGTGGCGGCGAAGAGGCGCTGGTTCTGGTTGAAAACGGCATCGAGTTTGAGTTTGTGCCGGGAGTATCCGCCGGCAATGCCGTTCCCGCTTATGCGGGCATTCCGGTCACCCACCGCGGTGTGACCTCGACGGTCGCTTACGTGACCGGCCACGAGGACCCGCTGAAGCAGACCACCGATATCGACTGGAAGAGCCTTGTCGGCATCGGCACGATTATCTTTTACATGGGGATGCGCAACCTGCCCTCAATCGTCGAGCAGCTTGTAAAAAACGGCCGCTCGCCGGAAACGCCGGTCGCCGTTGTAAGGTGGGGGACTACCCCGCAGCAGCAGACGGTCATCGGCACGCTTGAAACCATCGTCGGCCAGGTCACCCAGGCGCGGCTGAGGGCCCCGTCGATCATTATCGTGGGCGACGTTGTAAACTTGCGGCAGAAGCTCTGCTGGTTCGAGAAAAAGCCGCTCTTCGGCAAACGCATTCTCATAACCCGCGCAAAAGAACAGGCAAAAGTGTTTTCGGAGATGCTAACCGATCTCGGCGGTAACCCGATTGAGATCCCCACGATCAAGATTACCGATCCGGATAGTTTCGCTAATATCGATGCGGCCATCGAGCGCCTTGAAAAAGGTCCCGGTTACGACTGGATCATTTTCACCAGCGCAAACGGCGTCCGCTATTTTATACGTCGCATGAAGACCCTCAACAAGGATATCAGGATTCTTGCCGGGGCGAAGATCGCAACCATCGGCCCGGCCACCGCCAAAGCCGTGAAAAAGCTTTTACTGCATATCGACCTGACCCCCAAGGAGTTTGTCGCCGAAGGGCTCATCGCCGAATTTGAAAAACTCGGGGCGCGAGAAAAGCGCTTTCTTATCCCAAGGGCTCTGGTGGCGCGCGACGTGTTGCCCGAGAGCCTGCGCACAATGGGCGGCGAGGTCGATGTCGCCGAGGTGTATCAAACGGTTCTGGATACACAAGCCGCACAGCGCATAAAAGAAATGCTGGCAGAGAAAAGTATCGATGTCGCCACGTTTACAAGCCCGTCGACAATCAACAGCTTTGCACGGCTGCTTGGCGACGAGTTTAAAGCGCTCATGGACGGCGTATTGATCGCCGCAATCGGCCCGGTAACGGCGGATGCCGTATGGAGTCTCGGTCTCAATGTTGATATCCTTGCAGAGGAGTACACTATCCCGGGTCTCGTCGATGCAATATTGAAAAGGGCCCAGAGGCCAGGGTCAACCACTAATATTCTTAAGTAAAGGAATTGATGGCTAATGTATTTTCCGACATATAGGCCGCGCAGGCTGCGCAAAAACGAAAACTTTAGAAGGATGATACGGGAGACGCACTTAAGCGTCGATGACTTCATCTACCCGCTCTTCGTAGCGCCGGGGGAGGGTGTAAAAAAAGAGATCTCATCGATGCCGGGCAACTACCAGATGTCGATCGATAACATTATCGAGGAGGCAAGGGAAGTCAGAGACCTCGGCATCCCCGCGATTCTATTGTTTGGAATACCATTCGCAAAAGATGAGGTGGGCTCAGAAGCTTACGATGAGGACGGCATCGTCCAGAGGGCCATCCGGGCGATTAAAAAAGAAGTTCCGGATCTCTTGGTCGTAACCGATGTGTGTCTCTGCGAGTACACGAGCCACGGCCACTGCGGGATTATCCGCGACGGAGAGGTATTAAACGATGTCACCCTCGAGCTTCTTGCCCAGGAGGCGCTCACGCATGTAGCGGCCGGCGCCGATATGGTGGCGCCATCCGACATGATGGACGGACGCGTCTCGGCAATACGCTCCAGTTTAGATGAGAACGGGCATCAAGACATCCCGATCATGGCGTATTCGGCAAAGCACGCCTCGGCGTTTTACGGTCCGTTCAGGGAAGCCGCCGAGTCCACGCCGCAGTTCGGCGATCGTCGCTCGTATCAGATGGATGCGGCAAACGGTCTTGAAGCCCTGCGCGAGGTGTCGCTTGATATCGAGGAGGGTGCCGATATCGTTATGGTAAAACCGGCGTTAAGTTGCCTTGACTTGATTTACGCGATAAAGAAAGAATTCGGCTACCCGACAGCCGCCTACAACGTGAGCGGCGAGTTCTCGATGGTAAAAGCCGCAGCAGAGAAAGACTGGATTGACGAGAAGCGCGTGGTCATGGAAATACTGACCGGCATCAAACGCGCCGGTGCAGACATAATCATTACCTACCACGCAAAAGACGCAGCCAAGTGGCTGCAAGAATAAAGATTTTCTGTAAGCAGGAGGCTATTGTTGTGAGTAATCAGGAAACGCCAAAAGCCGAGATAAAGGAGCTCAAAGGGACTGTGCCCCCACCGAGAATGATCGCATGGGAGATAACGCGAAGCTGCAATCTTGCATGCATTCATTGTCGGGCGTCCGCCCTGCATGGGGCATACGAAGGGGAACTCTCGACGGGGGAGGCAAAGGCGCTTCTCGACAATATAAAATCGTTTAGCGATCCCATTATCATTCTAACCGGCGGTGAACCGCTTGCCAGGCCTGATTTCTATGAAATAGCAAAATACGGGCATGACATCGGGTTGAGAATGGTTCTCGGTACAAACGCAACACTTATGACCCCCGAGATAGCCGCCAAGCTAAAAGAAGTCGGTATACCGAGGATGAGCGTTAGCATTGATTTCCCGTTTGCCGAAAAACATGATGAATTTAGGGGACTGAAAGGCGCTTTTGACGACGCGGTCAGGGGCATAAAAATCGCCCAGGAGGCGGGAATCGAAGTGCAGATCAACTCGACCATTACCAAGCTCAATGTCGAGTATCTTGATGATTTGCTGAAATTTGCCAAGGATGTCGGCGCCGTGGCGTTCCACCCGTTCCTATTGGTTCCAACCGGTCGCGGCAAGGAGCTGGAGGAGCAGGAGCTTCCGCCCGAAGAGTACGAACGCGCGCTGAACTGGGTCTACGATAAGCAAAAGGAAGAAAAAGATATCTTCTTTAAACCCACCGATGCGCCGCACTACTTCAGGATCATGCGCCAGCGCGCCAAGGCCGATGGGGAGAAGGCGTCGACGATGATGTCCGGGCACCCGCACGCATCACGCGGTCTTGAGACTATGACGAGGGGTTGTCTTGGCGGCATCGGCTTCTGCTTTATAAGCCACGTAGGCCAGGTTCAACCATGCGGCTACTTTGAGAAGGCGGCCGGCAATGTCAAAGAGAAGCCCTTTAAAGAAATCTGGGAAACCGCACCGCTTTTTGCGGATTTGAGAGACTTTGATAAGCTTAAAGGCAAATGCGGGGTCTGCGAGTACAAGCGTGTCTGCGGCGGCTGCCGCGCCCGTGCGTTTGAGGCCACCGGAGATTATCTCGCCGAAGAGCCGTACTGTGTGTACGTGCCAAAAGCGGCCGCAGTGGCCGGTGAACCGGGGTGCGGCTGCGGAAGTCAGGGTTGTCAATAAATCATTAACAATCGTTTACTATTAATATACACTACCATAATCCCAGTGCTTTGCGCTTGGGATTACTGCAGGTAGAAGTAGGTAAGATGCATATTAACCTATAATGTACAAGATGTTAACTAATAGTGTACATTAGCTAATGTAACGTATAGTGGGCGTTAAGAATAACATAACGTCAACTAATAATAGACGTAAAGAAATAGTTAACGTTAATAAATACTGAACAGGCGATTTGTATATAGCCGCTTGCAAAAGTGCACTAAGAAGTATTATTAGTAAATATTATTAGTAAGTGTTATTAGTAAACATTATTTATAAGCATTTTATTACCATATTCGGAGGTAAAGCATGGACACATCGAGATCTCGGCAGTTATTCGACGAAGCCCAGAAGTATATCCCGGGGGGAGTCAACAGCCCGGTGCGGGCGTTCAAATCGGTAGGATTAAGCCCGCTGTTTATTGCAAAAGCGAAAGGCTCGAAGATATACGACGTGGACGGCAACGAGTATATCGATTACGTTGCGTCCTGGGGGCCGATGATTTTAGGCCATGCGAACGATGAGATAAGCACAGCGGTAAGGGCCGCCCTTGAGAACGGCACAAGCTTTGGTGCGCCCACAGAACTAGAGGTCGAGATGGCAAAAGCAGTCGTCAATGCCGTGCCGTCGGTCGAAAAGGTAAGGATGGTAAGCTCGGGGACAGAGGCGGTGATGAGCGCCATCCGACTGGCGCGCGGTTATACCGGGCGCTCGAAGTTTATAAAGTTTGAGGGCTGTTATCACGGGCACTCAGATGCATTGCTCGTTCAGGCGGGCTCCGGTGTTACCACGCTCGGCCTGCCGGACAGCCCCGGTGTTACCAAGGGCGCTGCGCAGGACACCATCAACCTGCCATATAATGATCTTGAAGCAGTCGAGAAGCTCATCCGCGAACAGCACGAGCAGATAGCCGCGGTTATCATCGAGCCGGTTGCGGGAAACGCAGGGGTTATCCCCCCAAAAGAGGGCTTCTTAGAGGGCCTAAGAAGGGTCACGAAAGAGTACGGCATCGTTTTGATATTTGACGAGGTCATCACCGGCTTTCGTATATCGTACGGCGGCGCCCAGAAGTATTACAACGTCATGCCCGATTTAACGTGTCTCGGCAAAATTATCGGCGGCGGCTTCCCGGTCGGGGCGTTTGGCGGTCGCGCCGAGATTATGGATGCGATTGCGCCGGTAGGCTCGGTCTATCAAGCCGGAACGCTCTCAGGCAACCCGATTGCGATGACCGCCGGCATTACGCTGCTCAATATCCTTAAAGACCCCAAAATCTATGAAGAACTGGATCGCAAGAGCGCACTGTTTGCCGATGGCCTGAAAGCGGCCGCCGAAGAGGCGGGAGTACCCGCGCAGTTTACCCGCGTAGGCTCACTGAGCTGCATGTTCTTCACAGACCAGCCGGTGTATGACTACCAGAGCGCAAAGACATCCGATACGGCCAAGTTCGCCGCATACTTTAAATCGATGCTCGAGCAGGGCATCAACCTCGCCCCATCGCAATTCGAAGCCGCCTTCATTTCAACCGCCCATACCGAAGAGGACATCGAGCGCACGATAGAAGCAGCCGGTAGGGCACTCAAGAGCTTAGTTGTAAAAGCATAAGCCTGAGCGCAAACAATGCAGGTAAGTAAGCACTGCTTACTTTTTTCTATCCAAGTAAATTGCCCGTCATCTTCAATGCGCTTGAGAAGACATCCAGGTAGTTCTGGGGATTTAGTAGGTAATCGAATTTGTCCGGGTTTTCGGTTATTGATATGTAAAGCGGCCTGGCTTCGGTGAGGCCGAATTCCGGCACTTCGTTTGCCTGCGCCCATTTGGGTACGCTAAGCTCCACGTAGTTTTCGTTTTTCTCCCAGGAGAAGTCTTCAAGTTCGTAGTAAGCGCCGCCGTGCAGTTCTTCGAGCGGTTTATATATCGATTTAAAGCCGTCCGCTGTAACATTACTCATAACCAGAGGCTCGTCCCCGGGGTTAATCGTTATATGGCCGTAGCCTGGGGGAATTACGACTTTTTGTCCCGGCAGGGCCTCGACTACAAAGAATTCGAGCACCTTATTTACATCCACCTTCTGGCAGATATAGTGGGCGCGCCCGCTTATTACCTCGTAAACTTCGGGATAAGTAACGTTGGCACCGGGGATGTGGGGATGGTAGTGTCCGACGGTTTTAACACGCTCCCGCCCGACCATGCCGGGTTGCAGCGTTGTGATATCATAGCGGTAGTTTCTTTGTCTAAACATGCTCTTGTCATCCGGCCGGCCGACGTCGCGATACATGAAATAGACTTCCTCGGGGCCCCTAAGCAGGGAATTCGGTGCCAGAACAACCTCTAAAGCGGCCAGGTGGCGGACGTCCGGCTTCACCTCCGGCAGACCTCCCTCGAATACCAGGCGGGCATCCTTTAGTTGCAACGGTAGACCTGAAACTGTATCAAGCTTTAGCAAAATCCACTCCTCCATTCTAGGCAGTAGGTTACTGATATATGGATACAACGGGATACGACAAAGTGATTTCTACCCCTGATTAAAGTTTTTAATCGGAGTCATTAATTAGTTGCTTAGTTGGTATTCTAAAAAAGCACGTGGTTTTCCTGCAAAGCTGAGGGTTTTTATTAGACCGCTAAGTGGCGGAAAGCGTCTTTAACGGTCGCCACCACCACTCGTTGCCACGATACCAGTCGATCGTCATGGCCATCGCGGTGGCAAAGTCATAGTGCGGCTCCCAGCCGAGAGCGCGCACTTTCGAGGTCTCGATCGAGTACCTGCGGTCATGCCCAAGCCGGTCGGGCACGAACTCAATCAGCGATTTCGGCTTTTTCAAGTGGCCCAGGATAGTTTCGGTGATAATGAGGTTAGTCACCTCGTTGCCCGCGCCGATGTTGTAGATACCGCCTATTTCACCGCGATGGAGCACCGTGTCTATGCCGCGGCAATTATCCTCGACATAGCACCAGTCGCGCACGTTCTTGCCGTCGCCGTAGATGGGGACGGGGATGTCCTCAAGCAGGTTGGTGGTGAAAAGCGGTATTAGTTTCTCCGGATATTGATACGGGCCGAAGTTATTTGAGCTTCTAGTGATGATAACCGGTATCCCGAACGTCGTGTAATAGGAGCGGCACAAGAGGTCCGCCGAGGCCTTGCTGGCAGAGTAGGGGCTGCTCGGCTCCAGGGGGTCGGTCTCTTTAAATGAGCCCACGTCGATGCTGCCGTACACCTCATCGGTGCTGATCTGCAAGTACCGTTGGATATCAAGCTCGCGCACGGCCTCAAGCAGTACTTGCGTGCCCATGACATTAGTGGCTATAAACTCTTTGGCCGAGGTTATCGAGCGGTCGACATGGCTCTCCGCCGCAAAATTAACCGCAGCGCCGCATCCTTTTAGGGCCGCTATGACGGCGTTCGCATTGCAGATATCGCCTTCAACGAACCGGTAGCGCGGATCTTTGTCGATCCCTTTAAGATTATTCAGGTTGCCGGCATAGGTCAGCTTATCAAAGTTAACGATCTCGTACTGCGTGTAGGAATCCAGCATATACCGGATAAAGTTCGAACCGATAAACCCCGCCCCGCCCGTCACAAAAATCTTCAAAACCTAAAACCTCCAAAGTTTGTAATTATGGCTGCCTTACGCCTTTCAGGCTTCAGTTTACGGCGATTACTCATTTGTTCACCGTCATTCTGAAGCGTTGTGAAGAATCTAGTGAGCACTCACAGGCTTCTGTCACTGAGCTTATCTAAGCTTTGATTCACCTTAGTAAGAAGCAGCTATCAAGCATTTATAAACCATCTATCTCACTCTGGTTATCTAAGCCTAAACCCTTTTACTTCAAACAAGGTTTCTGCACCCGAGATTCTTCAGTCGCTTTGCTCCTTCAGAATGACATCCCAGCAGCACTCTTCTTTAAACCAACTTTCCAGACCCACACCGCCTACCGCGTACTCCCTACTGCCTACCAGAACCCACTTCCTCGACCCACACCCTATCCACCCATTAACCCTATCCACCCGTTAACCCATTCACCCATTAACTCTATCCACCTGTTAACCCATTCACCAGTTTTTCTTCTGGCTTCTACTCTTTTAGCCGTGCTTGATGCCCCAGTCGTAGGGGATTTCTTCGCTGTTGTAGGGAAGCCGGTGCTCGTCCGGTTCCCGGTAGTTATACGGCTGCGTGGGGATATTAATGACGATAGCCTCCGTTTCGCTAATGCATTTCCAACCGTGATACACATCGGTCGGAACCTGAACTAGTACGGGATTGTGCTCGCCGATAAAAAACTCGTTGGCCTTACCCCTGGTGGGCGACCCCTCGCGCCCGTCATAGAGAGCGAGCTTCAGCATCCCCTTGACTACCACTATATTATCGGTTTGCAGCTTATGCAAATGCCAGGCTTTGATAACCCCGGGGTAAGTGGTTGTCATATAAACCTGTCCGAACTGTCCGAACAGTTCTTCATCACTTCTCAGGATCTCCATCAAACGCCCCCGCTCATCGGGAATCACCCGCAAGGGTTTCAGTTTCACTCCATTGATCACGCTTTAAAACCTCCACATAATATATTTACTTTTAGCAAGAGGCGGGCTTTGTCTTGACTCATACGGGGCACTTCTTATCTACAAAACTTCAACATCGCTATTGTCGCCTACCATAAGTCTATAGGCCCGTGGCCTTTGCTCGCTTCTGTGCACTCTTACGTTTCGCCCAAGAAGGGAATCCTCGATGCGACTTCCGATGTTCTCAATAACGCACTCGGCCAGGATAATGCTGTGCTCCACTTCGCTTGAGCGGATGGTTACGTTGTCGTGAACCGAGGTAAAGGGTCCGATATATGAATGCAGTATCTTGCTTGACTTGCCGATAATTGCCGGGCCCCGCACCACCGAGCCGTGGATTTTCGCGCCGGCCTCAACGATCACCTTGCCGTAAACGACACTGCTTTTATCAACCGTACCTTCGATTCTCGTTTCGATATTCTCAAGCATGATGCGGTTGGCCTCGAGCATGTCTTCGAGCTTGCCGGTATCCTTCCACCATCCCTCAATCACGTGCGGTTGCACATCATAGCCCGCGTCCACCAGGTACTGGATGGCGTCCGTAATTTCGAGTTCACCCCGCCTGGACGGCTTGATGGCGTTGACCGCCTCAAAGACGTTTTTATCGAACATATACACACCGACCAGAGCAAGGTTGGATCGCGGCTCCTTTGGCTTTTCAACCAGGCTTTTTATCCTGCCGTCCTCAAGTTCGGCGACGCCGAATGCCTGCGGGTTCGGCACATGTGCAAGAAGTATCTGGCAGTTGGGCTTTTCCTGTTTAAACTCGTCAACCAGGCCGCATATTCCGTCTTTGATGAGGTTATCGCCCAAAAACATAACGAAGGTATCGTCCTGGATGAAGGGCTCGGCTATCTTAACGGCGTGGGCGAGGCCCAACGGGGCTTCTTGCTCGATGTAGGTGATGGCGACGCCGAACCGGCTGCCATCGCCCACAGCTTGCTTTACCTCGTCCTTCGTCTCACCAACGATGATACCGATCTCGGTGATCCCCGCGGCCCGCACCGTTTCGATCGCATAAAAGAGGATCGGTTTGTTGGCCACCGGTACGAGCTGCTTGGCGCTGGTAAAAGTGATTGGCCTCAGGCGCGTCCCGGTTCCGCCGCTTAAGATTAAACCTTTCATACAACTATCCTCCAGCAGAAAACGCATAGTACGGGAATGAGCTATTTATTAATTCACGTAATCGGGAAAGTTTAAACAACAAAAGAATGCCGCCATCCAACCATCGCTTCGATGGATAAGGAGGAGGGGTTTTGAAGGTACTTGTAACAGGTGCGAAAGGCATGCTCGGCACCGATATGGTCGATGTCCTTTCGGGCGAGCACCGGGTCATCGGGGTAGACATCGGCGAGGTGGATATCACCGATGCCCGTGCCACCGAAACACTCATTTTTGAAGCAGAACCCCAGATCGTTGTTCATACGGCGGCGTACACCGACGTAGATGGCTGTGAAAGCAATATACGCCACGCCTATCGCGTGAACGCTATAGGGACGCGAAACATCGCCCTGGCATGCCGAAAGGTCGGCGCGGCAATGCTTTACGTCAGCACGGATTTTGTTTTCGATGGGGTCAAGAGGGAGCCTTACCTTGAGCGGGACCGGCCGAATCCGCTTAACGTCTACGGCTTTTCTAAGTATGCCGGCGAGCAGTTTGTGGCAAGCCTTCTTGCCGAGCACTATATTATTAGGACCGCCTGGCTTTATGGCGAAAACGGCAAGAATTTCGTCACCACCATGATGAGGTTGGCTGATGAACAGGGGAAACTCAAGGTGGTCGACGACCAATTCGGCTCTCCGACATATACGGTTGATGTTGCTCTGGCCGTTGCCCGTCTTATTGCGACGGGGAAATATGGAATATATCATATGGTTAACACCGGTCAGGTATCATGGTGTGGCTTTGCGCGAAAGGTGCTAGAATTAAGTGGGAGGCACCGGGTACCCGTTAAGCCTATATCTTCAGAGCAGTTGAGCAGGCCGGCAATAAGACCCGCATACTCCGTTTTACAAAACAGCGCGCTTGAACTAACTATTGGGGTTACGATACGCTTGTGGGAAACCGCACTCGAGGATTTTATTGGGAACAGGGCGGTTTAAAAGGAGAGACAAAAGTGCCTAATACAACAAAGAAGAGCGTAAAAAAGGCGGTTATTCCGGCTGCGGGCCTTGGAACCAGGTTCTTGCCGATCACCAAATCGCAGCCCAAAGAGATGATCCCCGTTGTGGATAAACCCACGATACAGTACGTGGTAGAGGAAGCCGTCGTATCAGGCATCCACGATATCCTGGTCATTACCGGAAGAGGCAAACGCGCCATCGAGGACCACTTCGACCGTTCCTTTGAGCTTGAGTCGATCTTGAAGAAGAAAAACGACTACATCGCGCTGGCCGAACTTGAAGAGATTGCAAAGCTTGCGGACATCCACTATATACGCCAAAAGGTAGCCGCAGGTTTAGGTCATGCCGTTCTTTGTGCGGAAAAGCACATTGGGGACAACCCTTTCGCCGTTCTTCTTGGGGATGCGATAACCTTAAGCGATAACCCATGTACCAAGGCACTAATAAAAGCATATAACAAGCTAGGGTCTTCAGTCGTTGCGGTTGAGCGCGTTCCCATGCAGGAAGTCAAAAAATATGGGATCATACAGGCCGAAAAGGTTGGGGAGCACCTCTACAGGGTAACGGATCTCGTTGAAAAGCCGTCCCCAAAAGAGGCCCCGTCAGATCTTGCGATGCTCGGCAGGTATGTCTTAACCCCCGGTATATTTAAAGCGCTCTCAAAAACAGAGCCGGGATTGGGCGGGGAGCTGCAACTTACCGATGCCCTTAAGCTGCTCTTAAAGAAAGAGCAGATTTACGCGTTTGAGGTAACCGGCCCTCGTTATGATATTGGCAACAAACTTAGCTGGATAAAGGCCACGGTCGAGCTTGCGTTGATGAATGAGGAATTCGGGTCCGAGCTTAGGGCGTATCTTAAAAAGCTGCTGGGCGACTAGACGATTTAGATATCATAACAAGGCGCTATAGCGCTATAGAGAAGTAAAAGCGCAAAAGCCCACTGCTATGAAAAAGCAATATTTTAGGTATCGGTATTGTATATGGCATACGGTTACTTTATTGTAATAGTACATGGAGGGCAGGCGTTTATATACAACTGGGGAAATAGAAGAAGCCAACAAAGTAAGTCCTATGCCGCTTACTTACCACGCGATACTCTCAACACACGATAAGAACCCGCTTTTTAGCTCTGCGAACAATTGCAACAACCTTGCGTACTTGATTTTTGAGACATCCGTTTTGCACAAGTACAGCCTGTTCGCTTTTTGCATTATGCCGAACCATATCCACCTTCTGGTGCAACCGGGAAACGTCCTGATGAACCACTTTATCAACCTGCTAAGGTTTAGATATGAGTATGTGCTGTCGCGTAGCGGCTACAAGGGTGCAATCTGGCAGCCCGATTTTATAGACTACCCGTTGCCCGATGAGGAAGTAATAAATACAGCGCTCTTTATTTTTGAGAACCCTGTGCGAAACGGTCTGGTTGAGAACGCGGCGGAGTACCCTTTTTCATTTGTCCTTGGCGGGAAAAAGTATAAGCCGTGATCGGCTTATTTAGTGTGCGTCGAGTTAAGCAGTAATCTGGTACGACCGCCGGTAAACTGGCCGATAAAAAACGCGAGGACGGTAAAGGGCAAGGCCATCCAGCTAAAGCCAAACGCCAGACGCAGGACGATAATCGCCGGTACGGGCAAGTGCACTGCCAAAAACCATCCTCTGGAGTAGCGCTTCTGGCTTGCACGCCAATAGCCAAAGGGGAGGTTTATTAAAAAGACGATAGCCATCAACAGGGGCAGACTCATGCCCAGGTTCTCCTTGCGTATGATCCGATCCGGCAGCGAAACTACTGCAGAACAAACTTTATCGGGTAACGATACTTAAATCAAGAATATCTAAAATAATTGTATCCAGCAAGGCGGAATTATGTGGGTCTAGAATGCGAGCAGAAGCCAGGAGCCCAAAGAGCAGAAGCCGGGAGCCGGGAGCCAGGAGCCAGGAGCCAGAAGGTGTGGGTCGAGAGAGCGGGTTTTAGTAGGCAGCAAGGAGTATGCGGAAGGCAGTTAAAAACCAGGGTATGGTAGATGTCATTCTGAACGAAGCGTAAGCGAAGTGAAGAATCTTGGGCGCAGAAACCTTCTATCTGTGCAGGAGGGTCTAAGCTTAGACAAGCTTAAGTGACAGAGGTCTGTGAGTGCCCGCTAGATTCTTCGCTCCGCTCAGAATGACACAATAATTATGGTGTTCTGGCACTAGGCGTAGATAAACTATTCTAAGATGATGGTTTTATTCTGGCTCCTGGCTTCTGTTTTTCTATTAAGATATACTTAACTTAATCCGGGTTTAAGTGAAGCACTTAGTTTCGGTAATCGTACAGTGCCGCGCGTATGCTTTTCGTAGTTATACGGCGGCATTAAAAAGGGTGGTGGGTTTTTGCGTATTGTAGTGACCGGGGGGGCCGGTTTTATCGGCTCTAATATCGTTGATGCGTATATCGAGGCGGGCCATGATGTGGCCGTCATCGATAATCTCTCAAGCGGAAAAGAGAGCAACGTGCACCCCAAAGCACGTCTCTATAAACTGGATATCCGCTCGCCCGAGGTCGAGCTGGTATTTGCCAAAGAAAAACCGGATGTTCTTAACCACCACGCCGCGCAAATCGATGTCAGAAAGTCGGTGGTAGACCCGGCCTATGACGCACAGGTAAACATCGTCGGCATGATCAACCTTCTTCAGATGTGTATCAAGCATGAGGTAAGAAAAGTCATCTTTGCTTCCTCTGGTGGGGCTATTTACGGAGACCCGAGCGTATTGCCGGCAGACGAGAACACCCCGCTCGATCCGCTTGCCCCCTACGGCGCGGCAAAGGTCGCCGGGGAGTACTACTTAAGCTGCTTTAGCGCTCTTTACGGGCTCAACTACACCGCGCTTCGCTACGGCAACATCTACGGGCCCAGGCAAGACCCCCATGGTGAGGCCGGCGTTATCGCTATTTTTTCCCAAGCAATGCTTAAGGACCACGAGGTCAAGATATTCGGCACCGGCGAGCAGCTGCGCGATTACGTGTTTGTAGGTGATGTCGTGCGGGCGAATGTTCTCTCGCTTGAGAAGGGGAATAACCGGAGGATAAACATAGGAACGGCTACCGGCACGTCGGTTAACGAGCTTTTTGACCGGCTCAAAGGTATCACCGGATATGCGAAAGATGCGGTCTATTATCCCGTCAGGCACGGCGAGCTTGAGCGGACATATCTCGCCAATGAGAAGGCAAAAGACGAACTCGGCTGGGTGCCGCAGGTTGATATCCAGCAAGGGCTGGAGCGTACCGCAGAGTTTTTCAGACAACAACCGGTTAAGGCATAATGCGAGGTTTTGCATGGGTCAAGATAAGTTAAAAGTACTCTCTATTTTCGGGACACGTCCCGAAGCGATCAAGATGGCCCCCGTAGTCAAGGAGCTGGAGCGCCGCCCCGATAGCTTTGAATCGGTTGTGGCGGTTACCGCTCAGCACCGCGAGATGCTCGACCAGGTGCTCGACCTTTTTAAGATAGAACCCGATTACGACCTGGATATCATGAAACCGGGTCAAGACCTTTTCGATATTACGAGCAGGGCGCTGCTTGGGTTAAAGCCGGTTCTTGAAGACGCAAAGCCGGACATCATCCTTGTCCAGGGCGATACGACGACCACCTTTATCGCGGCGCTCGCGGCCTTTTACTTAAAAGTGCAGGTCGGCCATGTCGAGGCGGGTTTGCGCTCCTTTGATAAGCACCACCCGTTCCCGGAGGAGATAAATAGGGCGCTAACAACCGTTATTGCGGATTACCATTTTCCGCCCACCCAGACGTCGAAGCAGAACCTTCTGGCCTGCGGCGTACCCGAGGAGCGCATTTATATAACGGGAAACACCGTTATCGATGCGCTTATCCAGACCATTAAACCGGGCTATACATTCACGCAACCCGATCTCAAGGCGGTCGATTTTGATAATAAACGAATCATTTTAGTCACGTCGCACCGGCGGGAGAATTGGGGCGAACCGCTACGGCAGATATGCCGGGCGATTAAGGAAATCGCTCAGAAGAATCCCGATATCGAGGTCGTGTTTTCCGTTCACTTAAACCCGCTGGTGCAGCAGACGGCACGCGAGATCCTGGGCGGCGTCGAACGCGTTCACCTAATCAAGCCGCTTGACTACGAACCGTTCGTCCAGCTGATAGACAAGTCGTACCTTATATTGACCGATTCGGGCGGGATACAAGAGGAGGCCCCATCGCTCGGCAAACCCGTGCTCGTGTTGCGCGAGGTCACCGAGCGCCCCGAAGGTGTGGAGGCGGGTACCGTGCGGGTGGTCGGGCGCGATATGGGCAAAATAGTCGATGCGGCCCAGCTTTTGTTGGGTAATGCTGCGGAATACAATAAAATGGCCCGCGCCGTTAATCCCTATGGGGACGGACATGCGAGCCAAAGAATAGCCGATATTCTGGAAAAGCAGCGAATAGCGATTAACGATTAATAAGGAATACAGGTTAAGTTATCCCGCCAATCACCGGTTTTAAAAGAGATGTAAAAGAGATGGGATATGAGATATGCTCTACGTCGTAATACCCGCATATAACGAAGAAGGCAACCTCGGCATCCTTGTCGAGGGCATTGCAAATATGGCGCAGGCGAATGGGTTTGCCTACACCATTATAGTCGTCGATGACGGAAGCACCGACAAAACACCCGATATCATCAAGGAATTATCCGCTAAGTATATTATTCTGCCCCTTGAGAACCAGCCGAATGCCGGTCTTGGCAGAACGATGGCAAAAGGCTTAAAGAAAGCCGCCGAAATAAGCGCAGATGGGGATATAATTATAACCCTCGATGGCGATGCGACGCATGACCCGGTTTACATGCCACCGATGATTGAAAGAATACGGCAGGGAAACGATATCGTTATCGCGTCGAGGTTTGCACCGGGCGGCGTCGAGAGGGGACTGTCGTCGTTCAGAAAGTTTTTAAGCCGCGGCTCAGGCACGTTGCTCACGGCATTTTTCCCAACAAAGGGGTTGCGCGATTATACCTGCGGATATAGAGCGTTCCGCGCCGAGATTATAAAGCAGGGGTTTAGTAAATTCGGCGATGGTTTTATCCGGGAGACGGGGTTTTCGGTGACTCCCGAGATACTTTTGAAGCTTCGCTCGCTTGGTGCTAAAATCGACGAAGTGGGTTTCATGCTTAAATATGACCAGAAGGTCGGCAAAAGCAAAATAAAGGTATCCAGGACGATAATCCAGTATCTCAAGATGATCATCAAGTTTAAGCTCAGAGGACTCTAGCCCCATAGAGCTATCTATAGCCATATGGGGCGAATACTTGATTTTATAATTATGCAGGGAGAGAACGATGGTAAGATCAATCGCATTGATAGTATTTAGTATCACGCTCGCTATTGCCGGGCAGTTGCTGCTAAAAAGCGGCATGAATCAGGTCGGCCGTATCGGTACCGGCGACCTGGTCTACTACAAAGACATGCTTATCAAGACATTCTTGCATCCCTATGTCCTGTTTGGCTTAGCCCTTTACTTTCTATCCTCGATTGTCTGGCTCATCGTTCTTTCAAGGGTTAACTTAAGCTTTGCGTATCCCTTTGCGGGTCTTGGCTATGTAATTGTTATGATTATTTCCTGGCGTTTCATGAACGAGCCGGTTAGCGCGATCCGTTTTATCGGGGGCGCCCTTATAGGTCTCGGTGTGGTGTTTATCTCGAGAAGCTAGCCCCAATAACCAGTACTACCAGTACTACCAGTACTATTACTGCTCTTCAAACGTGATGGCGGCGGCCGGGCACTCCTCTACGGCTTCTTCGATTTTGTCGTAGAGCGACTCGTCCGGGTTCTCGTTAATAACGTAGGCCAGACCGTCATCGCGCAGCTCAAAAACCTCCGGGCAGATTTGTTCGCAGATGCCGTCCCCAATGCACTCATCGTGGTCGATTACGGGCTTTTTCATAGCAGGTCTCCTTTACAAGTCGTATGTAATTCCTCTTGCATTTGACAAATTCCAGGTTGTTTTATACCCTTATTTTTCGGTTATGTAATCAGCTGTGTTTTATAATACCGCTTTCGCTCTTTTCAGACCATATACCTCTACTCCGAAAATAACCAGTATATGCCATCACGTCTATTTTTATACCGGCGGGTTTGCCCTGCGAGTTCCGCAACTTACTAGTACCGCGACA
>Ga0210015_1000147_pt1 | contig 72683 bp, 47 predicted proteins | sample CryGeymeta201522_FD_185471 | JGI IMG/M metagenome (GOLD analysis project Ga0210015, IMG submission 185471) | Groundwater microbial communities from Crystal Geyser aquifers in Utah, USA - Crystal Geyser metaG 2015-22 (SPAdes) (version 2) | ecosystem: Environmental > Aquatic > Deep subsurface >...
TTTTCAGATCGGCCTGCAAGGCGGCGATCCTGCGGGCCTGTTCGTCCTGCGCGGCCTGTGCCGTGGTGGTTTCAGCCTCGCGGGTGGTGGCAAGTTGCGCCAAGGCCTCGGTCTGTTCCTGCACCTGCGCGCGGGCCGTTTTCAGATCGGCCTGCAAGGCGGCGATCCTGCGGGCCTGTTCGTCCTGCGCGGCCTGTGCCGTGGTGGTTTCAGCCTCGCGGGTGGTGGCAAGTTGCGCCAAGGCCTCGGTCTGTTCCTGCACCTGTGCGCGGGCCGTTTTCAGATCGGCCTGCAGTTTCTGCATCTCCTGGGCCAGCTCATCAAAGTGGGTCAAGGTGAAAGGCCGGGCGTCACACGACAGACCGCTGGCTTTCAGTTCGGCCAGTTGATCCTGAATCGGTTCAAGCTGTGGCACGGCCAGGGTGGCCAGTCTCAAGGACACCGTGTCGGATCTTGTGGGCAGATCATCGGCAAACCGGGCGATCCCGACATCGCGCAACTTCTGATCCACCTCTTGCGATATACCGGGGTCCGTCAGGATTTCGCCCTCGATCACCATCAGCTTGCGCCGGTTGGCCCGAAACAGCCGCAAAACGACCGCTGCCATGTCTTGCCAGTCCGTCAGACACCGGCTGGGCGGGTCACCGGCGGCAAGGGCGGCGGCCAAGGCCCGGGTCGGGCTTTGCCAAACCACCGCGCAGCGTTGCCCGTCGCGGATCGCAGCCGTTGCGGCCTCTGCCTTGAACGGCACCACCACATTTCCGGCACCGCGCAGGGCCTCGGCCAATCCGGCATCGACCCCCGCGGCAAAGACAGTCAATTTTGCATCATCCGTCATGGGCTGCCTTTGTCATCGAAACGGGCCTTTTACCGATCATATTTCGGCGTCTTAGCAAGAATTCCAAGCCGGAACCAGAGCCCGGTTCAGCCTTTTGCGCCCTGCCCCCGTGCATAGATATCCTCATAGCGGATGATGTCGTCTTCTCCCAGATAACTGCCGGTCTGCACCTCGATCAAAACCATGGGCACCTTGCCGGGGTTTTTCATCCGGTGCACGGCGCCCAGCGGGATGTAAACCGACTGGTTCTCGGTGATCAAACGCACTTCTTCGTCGATCGTCACCTCGGCGGTGCCTTCGACCACGATCCAGTGTTCCGACCGGTGGTGGTGCGATTGCAGCGACAGCGACGCACCGGGATGCACATGAATCCGCTTGACCTGAAACCGGCCACCAACCACCAGGCTTTCGAACCAGCCCCAGGGCCGGTGATCGAACGGAAATGCCGTGGCCTGCACCCGGCCCTGGGCCTTGAGCACGTTCACCGCCTCCTTCACCCGCTGGCTGTCGGATTTATGGGCGACCAGCACCGCGTCACTGGTGGCCACGACAACGATATCGCTCAGGCCGATCCCGACAACCTCGATCCGGTCGGATTCAGACCGCAACAACGTGCCATCACAGCCGATGGCGGTGGCATTGGCAGAACAAACATTGCCCGCATCGTCGGGGCCGGATTCCTGCCACACCGCCTCCCAGCCGCCCAGATCCGACCATTCGGCGGCATAGGGCATGACGGCCAGGTTTTCGGCCTTTTCCATGATCGCATAGTCAATGGAAATGTCCGGCACCCGGTCCCAGGCCACGGGCGACAGGCGGGTAAAGCCCAGATCGCTGCTGGCCTGGTCAACAGATTCTTGCACCGCGTCCAGAACCTCTGCGGCATGGGCGCGGAACGCTTCGACCAAGGCCCGTGCGGTGAACAGGAAAATTCCGGCATTCCACAGGAAGGTGCCGGCGGCCAGCATCTCGGCGGCGCGGGCGGCATCGGGTTTTTCCACAAACCGGGCCAGGGATTGCGGCGCGCTGGCTGTGGCATCGGCCCCTTGTGCCAGCTCAAGATAACCATAACCGGTTTCAGGCCGGGTGGGGGCGATGCCGAAGGTCACCAGATCGCCAGCCTGGGCGCGCGGCGCGGCGGCCTGCACCGCGGCGCGAAAGGCGGCGGCGTCGGGGATCACGTGATCGGACGGCGCGACCAGCATCAGCGCATCGGGGGTGTCCCCCATCAACACCAGCGCCGCGGCCAGAATGGCGGGGGCGGTGTTGCGCCCGTCGGGTTCGATCAGCAGACCGCTGGGGGCGATTTCACAGGCGGCCAGTTGTTCGGTGACGATGAACCGAAAATCATTGCCGGTCACCACAATCGGCGCGGCAAAATCCGGCCCCGACATCCGTTTGGCCGAAGCCTGGAACAGGCTTTCATCGCCCACCAGTTTCGCGAACTGTTTGGGATAGGATTTGCGTGACAAGGGCCACAGCCGCGTGCCAGAGCCGCCGCACAGAAGGATGGGATGAATGGAGTTGGTCATGACATACCTCAGGAAATATAAGGGACATCCGCAATTTGCGGACACATTTTTTTCGCAATCTCAACGTGCAAAATGGCGGCTTTTCGCTGTTCTGCCGGAATGCTCAAGAAAAGTTTTATGAGGTTTCGATTGTTAAATGGAATAAAAACATCCGTAGCCATTTCAGCCTCTTGGCACAAGATATTTTGCCATTTTGAATTTCTATGCTCCCAATAAAACATATCATAAATACTATAATTGAAGAATTTATCTTCATTGAAATCTGTCTGAGATATAAATTTATCCATTGCGTCTATTACGATAGGATCTTTTCCAAAATCGGTAACAGTGTAAGATGATGACAATCCCGCAGCCGTTACACTTGCAGCAGGTCGACGACCATAAAATACACGACCAATCTCTGAAACAGTTGAGCGAACATGGATAGCATCATCGGAAAATTCCGTCAAATAGCAGAGCGCTGCCGCTGGCCATACACCGTTTGCAGTATTCAGGTTCCAACTCTGCAAAAAATTAGCCACCCCATATTCAGGTAAATTATAGACAGATAATTTCTGCCCAACCAGATCAGCCAATTTGCGCGCAATTTCGACGTCATCTGTCAAATGGCCAGTGTTGGGAAAATGAAACGAAAAGAGCTCTGCATTCTTATATTGGCTAAACGCTGCGACCGAAACACGGCTGTCCCGTCCGGCAGTTGCAGCCACCCTTATTGGCCGCCCAGTCGCCGCGAGCATTTGAGCCTGTTTTAAAAATATATCACTGATCTCTAAAATAAGTAACTTGTTTAATTCACGTTCGGGTAGTGCCTCTCTTGGAAAGAAACGATTTGGTTCTCCTGTGGTAAAATCCAAAGATGTATTGGCTGTCAGTGATTTAAGACCAGTATAGGGAGTAATATCACCCGGCAAGTAACGACTTGGGTCTGATTTGTAAACTTCGTTTGAAAATACATAGGTAGAACGAGGATCACGCTTTAAACCAAGGGGTAGAGCAAGCAGATTGGCATGACTTGCAACAACCATCCCAAATTCGCTAGAATTGAAAAAATACACCGGTTTTGTTGCCGCGCAATCCTGCAGTATGTGGACGCTTGCATTCAGCCTATAAACGATCGTGAAGCTCCCTGAAAGCTGATCGACATAATCGAGAAAATTTGATTTGCTTACCAGCAATGCCCGATACAAATTCTCTGCAATAGCTTGGTTTGTTGCTGACCCGTCAAATGGGTTAATACAAAGGCCCAAAATACCCACACCAACTTTTGCATCACGACATGTCGCATAATTTAATTTTGGATGATGCCACAACTGACAAGGGCCAAAAAATGTTTTTTCCCAACTTTTTAAATAAGCGCCAACTGTACTCGAGAAGAACAGATCGGCAAGAACATCGGATTTCTTGAATAAAATGAAACCACGTGCGAAGATCTTATCTTCGTGCGGTTCACGATGTGACGTTCTTGATTTTATAATTTTTGAGTTGGACATTGGGACCTTGGTAACTAGAAGATGACTGACCGCGCCGGACCGAATTGAAGTGTCTTTTTCACCCTTTAACAGCTCTACATCAGGCAATTCGGGACTCTGTTCAAAATCAATCTTCATGCATTGATATTTATTTACGTTCGAATGGCTGTATAATATATGCGCCGAAGGTCGATTATAATAGGAATATTTATCATGCATTGCAATTTTCTTGCATTCGTCATTTAGAGTTACCCACATATTTCCCGATTTTGGCCCACTCATTCCAATGTAGCCATTTATGCAAATGGGCTGATCGAAGGAAATCGAAAGAGTTTCTTTTGGCTTTAAAAATATCATATCCGAATCAAAGCCACTGCGATTATACGTTTCTACAGAAAACTTTTCGCTGCCGATCATTTTATTTATTTGAAGTGCCATATATTCGGGCACACCAATAAATTCAGAATTATCTATTCTTATCGCTCCCGAACCCTTGATGGCTGCAATCAACGATTCCGCAAAATATTGTCGACCATTTTCATTTGGGTGAACTTCGTCACGCAACAGGCCTCTGTCTTTTGGCCCAATGATCTGGCCAAGTCCATAACGTTCACAATAGTCTTTATGAAGGTCTATGACCCAATCATTCTGAAAATCAAGATCACGGCGAGGCAACTCAAGAAAGCCAAATTTTGCATTGATTTCTGCACAACTTCGCAATAACGACATCAGCCAAAGGCTGTAATCCGATCGATTCGGAGAGTACAATCTGAATGCGGGTGTGGATTGCTCCAAGATAACTATGTCAGGGTGCCACCGCTGAATTTCAGTGTTGAACACATGGATCGCCGAAGACGGCTGAAAGCCACCCAACCCAACTTTGTGCAGTGTATACGACGCTGTCTCAGGCATTGCGTCAGCTATTTCTACGAAACCAGGGGTTTCGGCGGTGACACTATAGCCAAGCACAAGCACCTTCATCGCTACGCTCGAAATTCAGATGTGGTCTTGAACCACTCATACGTTTCCGCCAGACCCTCTTCCAGCCCGATCTGCGCTTTCCAGCCCATCGCGGCCAGGCGCGACACATCCATCAGCTTGCGCAGCGTGCCGTCGGGTTTACTGGGGTCGGTGTGGATTCGGCCGGTGAACCCCGTCACCTGTGCCACCATCCGGGCCAGCTCAAGGATCGACACGTCGGTGCCGGTGCCGACGTTGATATGGCTGAGCATCGGTTGGGTGTTGGCTGCATAAACGTCGTGCGGCAGGTCCAGCACGAACAGCGATGCCGCAGCCATGTCATCGACATGCAGAAATTCGCGCATCGGCCGGCCCGAGCCCCAGATCGTCACCACCTCTTCGCCCGATTGGGCGGCCTCGTGGAACCGGCGGATCAGGGCAGGCAGGACATGACTGTTTTCGGGATGAAAATTGTCGCCCGGCCCGTAAAGGTTGGTGGGCATCACGCTGCGGTAATCGGTGCCGTGTTGGCGGTTGTAACTTTCGCACAGCTTGATCCCGGCAATCTTGGCAACGGCATAGGGTTCGTTGGTGGGTTCCAGCACCCCGGTCAACAGCGCATCTTCCTGCATCGGCTGTGGTACGGCGCGGGGGTAGATGCACGAACTGCCCAGTTGCAACAGCCGCATCACCCCGGCGGCAAACGCCTGATGAATGACGTTGCCTTCGATCATCAGGTTTTCATAGATGAAATCCGCCGGATAGGTGTTGTTGGCATGGATGCCCCCCACTTTGGCCGCGGCCAGGATCACCACATCGGGTTTTTCCGTCTGCATGAAATCGCGCACCGCGGCCTGGCTGGTCAGATCCAGGTCGGCATGGGTGCGGGTGATCAGCGTCAAATCCGCACCAGCTGCCTTGCGTGCCTCAAGCTGACGCAGGATGGCGCCCCCCACCATGCCGCGATGACCCGCGATGTAGATTTTCTGCGGGGTGCCTGTGTGATCCGATAGGGTCATCCTATTTCTCCTTGGCGGGTGCATCAGGGGCACCGAAGTTCTTCAACGCAGGGTCATAGACGTCAAACTCTGGATCGTAAAGGAATTGCGCATACCGTATCGCAGGCGTCATTTGACCACCATCATCACGCCCGGTCTCGGTGCGACGCTTCTTATCCGCCAGGTCAAAGGGCCGCCCCCACCATGCTGCTATCCTCGCCGGCAAAGGATAAGACGACTGATTGACGTTTTCATGTATTACTGACCGCAATGCCGCCACGGAGCCGCTCCCAAAAATCGGGGGCCTCGATTGACTCTTTTTCATAACGTTCAAAGAGAAGCTTTATTCCGATATCGAGAACCAGGTTAAGTTCATACACAGTATCATCAGAAAACCCGACAACACGCGTCTTGAATGTGTTGCTTTCTTTTTCATGCGTCAGATTGGTTCTCAAAAAATATCCATTTTCATCTTTTCCCTGAGCTGTCGTTGCATCCAAAATATCTGGATCAATACTGCTTGACTTGACCTCTACAAAATATCTGCCCGTCATAAACAACACCTTGATCATAAATTTTTTATAAGCTCTGATCAAGTTGATCGGCTCCTTGGTATAGATAATAAAACTTTTATAGGCTTCTTGACTGTGGTCAGTAGAAATCATCAAGCGTGGCGGTATCAAAACCGCGCCGCATTTCATATGCGTCGAACGGTCCTGTTCCACATTCAAATCTTGATCAGATGATTTTGGCGCTGACAAAGAGGAAAGCGGCAAGTTGTCAAGCGACAGCATATTATCCCTCGCCTCGGACAAGAGCATTTCATGCGCAGCAATGGTTTCTATTGATTTTTCAGGATCAACTGGACAAAACTTGTTGATGGCAAACATAAAGTCTTGTCCAAAACGGCGCCGTGCATCTTTATAATCTGTACTGCGGGCTGGCAGCTCGGCTATTCCGTCAAGTTCTTTCATAATATCCGCCAAAGATTGTGGATCATGTCGGAAAAAGAAACGACAACATTCATTCAGTTGCTCTTTGTGAACATTCAGATCCGATGCAACAACAAACTGACCCATCGATTTTGCATCTTCAATCACAGTTGACCAGCCTTCAAACAAAGAAGGTTGCAACACGTAATGCGCCCCTTTCATAAGGCACAACTGATCGTCACGAGGAATGAAGCCCAGAAAGCGGATATTATCGATTATGCCCCACTCTTGCGCAAGCTGCTTGAGAAATGCAGTATATCCTGACACACGGTAATCATTTTCATTTCCCGTAAAGGCAAGCATCAGATCAATTCCCTCCTGCTTGAGAAGGGCAACTGCGTGCAAAGCAACAATATGATTTTTATGCACCCATATCTGGTTTGCACAAATTACATATTTTTTCGGTAAATCATACTTGACCCGAACATCTGCTATTCTTGATTCATCGACTTCATTAAAACTCGCAAAACGGACAACGGCGGTGTTTTGACATTCACCGGGGTAGAAACGATGCACATCCTGCGCAACATCATTGCTACTCACAACAAGACCGGCGGTTGCAAACCGATTTCTATGGTGACCTCGGCGTCGCTTGATTTCATCCTCGGTGAAAAAATATGTAAGGTGAAGCTCCTGAAAATCAGGAATCCATGACACAGTCAATTTTTCATTCCCGCCAGTTGGGTGGGGGAAAAAAACATCAAAGGGGTATTTCTTGGGGTTCGCATCATAATTTGATTTGCGAATCCATCCAACGTGGGGATATCCAATATCTTTGATGAACCGGACGGATTCAGGTTTTTCGCTTATCAGTGTAATAAAAGGCTGGTTTTCCTGAGTCAAAAGCGTCAAAGCCGAAACCAGATTCTTGATGTAATAACTTCCACCAACCCAATTTTCATCCAATTCGAATAAAACGGCAATATTCCTCACAGTTTGAACTCCAAGTGTAATATTTTGGTTCTGTTACAGAACATTTTGCCGAAACCATTGTGCATAGCAATCGAGACCGTCAGTCAAGGAAATGCGCGGGTGCCAGCCCGTTGCGAGAGATGTGTCTATGTCTGCAAGATAATCGGTCGGGTCGCCCACCCGAACATTGCCATTGAATATGATCGGATCAGTTGTTTGAAAACATCTTGCCAGATGCTCAATAACAGTATGAATTCGTGTCTTTTCACCAGAGGCCCCGTTCAGGACAGGTACTGTCAGATCGGCGTGGTTCCACAGCCTGATAATCAATGCGGCTGCATCTTCAACATGGATCCAGTCACGCGTTTCCTCGCCGGTTCCGAAAAAAACCAGATCACCACGGTGAATTTTATGGCTTGCATCCCATAAAAGCTGTTTTCGCAAACCGTTCCCGTAAACCGAAAAAAGGCGTAGGATAACAGTTGGAACATCAAAATAGGTGGCGTATTGTCGAGCCAGAAGTTCACCGATATGTTTATTGACGCCATAGGGTGATACTGGATTGCACGGTGCTGTCACTTTGATCGGCAAGGTGTCGACCTTGCCATAAACGCCGGCGCTGGACAAATACACCACAGGCATGCCGCCCACCTCGCGAGCGAAATCCAGAACCTTTGCCGTAGCAACGACATTGCTGAAAAAATCTGTCATTGGTTCGCGCAAAGACAGCGGAACCGATCCGCTTCCCGCGCAATGTATGACAACATCGGCCCCTTTTGCAGCTTCATGCAGGCTACTGTTGCTGATGCCGCCGGAATACCATTGACTTATCGAAAGTGCTTTTTTGTCTTCTTCCGACAGGGCGGAATGGCCTATCCCACGCACATCACACCCCTGCGCAGTCAATTGCCGGGATACCTCGCGGCCGATGAAGCCCTGCGCACCGGTGACCACTGCGCGCCTTGGCGCCGGGTGGTCGTAACGGGGGTCGCCAACCATATTTTTTACAGGCTTCATAATATCCAACACTCAGCTTTGTTTTGAAATGGGAATGATATTTATCGACGATGCAACCGGTGAATGGCCTGCTGCCGGGGGGAATTGGCCCTGTTTCAGGATTTTCGCAGGATTGCCTCCAACCACGCTATAAGGTGGCACATCCTTTGTTACCACTGATTGCGACGCAATAATGGCCCCGTCGCCGATCGTGACACCTTTGGCGATCGTGGCCCCAAACCCGATCCAAACACCATCACCAATCACCACGGGTGCCGATACGACATCCTGCCATGTCTTGAATGCCCCCATCCGGCCGGCCTGCACACCCATTCGCCAATCGTCAGCATCATTTTCGCGCATGGTCCTGTCCAGTGAATGGGAATTGCTGTCATTCACCACGACATCCCAGGACAACATTACATTGCGCCCGATCTTGATGCCTTCGGGTTGTGTGCAGATCAACAGACACCCACCGCCGATCGAACTGCCGTCACCAATGCGAATGCTTCCCGTGCCGCGTTCGAAAACAAAGGTTCCACCGACATCACATCTTTCGCCGACGATGACATACGGCCGGTTTTCATGTTGGACGCGCACATCCACATGCAGCCCAGCCGTGTGGCTGTCCTTACCGGCAACGATTGGATTGGTCACGACCACAGGAGGCAAATCAGGAAGATGGGTGGACAGGTCTTCATCGAAAATGTCAATGGATTCGATAATAAATCCCATATCGCGGCTTGGTGTGTGCAATGTCTTGAGGGCGCGAATATGCACCACAGCATCACCCTCTGACATATCCAGCGGAAAGGCATAGGATCGTTCCATCTCTATATCGGCATCAATACAGGGATAGGTCGAGATGAACCGCCGGGTTTCAAATACGATGACTTGTTCAGGTATAAGGTTGCGAAATTTGATGTGAAAGACCGGCCGCGAATACCCCTTGAGGTCGGTTCGAGCGAACACATGCTGCCCGACGCTCCAGGCGAAGGATGCAGGGGCGTTCAGGATCGACCGGCCGTCTTCCACATCCCACAGGCCCATCAGTTGGGAAGGTTTCAACGTGCGGGACAGAGGATGCAAGTCTTCAATGGCTTGGGTGGCTTGAATCGGTGTTGATTTGGAACGGCACATGTATGCGTGGTATTTTGTACCTTTGCGCCAGCGCGGCAGGTTATCAAGCCAGCCCGTCGAGTATTCGCGGATCAGATCATATTCGGCATTGCCGCCGAACTTACAGATCAACAATAATTCCTCGTCGGTCAGATCCCCCAGGATTGCATTTACAAATTCACCTTTGAACGCATCGTCCACCAGATGTTCGATGAACATTGAAGGCAGCGCATAGGTCAGCGCAAGACCAGGCATGCGGCTCAAAAGTCCTGCCTCGGTCAGGAAATTCAGACAAATCCGGCGGATATGCAGAAAATCAAACACCCTGCGGCTGCGCACTGTCATGATCGAACCGGTGCGTTGCAGATAATAATAACTGACCGCCGGATCAATGAAGATCGTTTTTACAACACTGACAAGTTTCAGGGCGAAATGATGATCTTCATAATAATATCCGACAGGAAACGTCAGACCATGGGCGTCAATGACATCCCGCTTGACGATAAAGCGCCAGGTCTGGGCGCTCCAGCCGGCGATCGAGGCATATATCTTTTCGGATCGCACCGGATTCCACACCATACCGGTAATGCCGGACGGGGCCACCCTGTCATTCCGGATCACGTCGTCTTCATCTATGAAAGCATAATTTATCAGATAAGCATCGGGCGACTCTTTGCGCAGAACAGTGCAGATACGACCAAGGCTGTTGTCACGCAGATGATCGTCGGAATCGACGAACCAGACATATTGACCGGTTGCAATGCCAAGCCCCGACAATCTTGCCTGTGCCAGCCCTCCATTGGGCTGTGACAGGATTTTCACACGGCCATCAAGCACGGCAAAGGCCCTGGCAACAGCAAGGGTGTGATCGGGGCCGCCGTCATCAACGACGATCACCTCGAAATCCTCGTAATCCTGGGTTAGAATTGAAATCAGGGTTCGGCCGATCAGATCGCCGACATTGTAGGATGGCAAAACGATCGACAGGAGGGGCTGGTGTGCGTTTTCATGATTTTGGAACCGCAGCCCGTTCTTGCGGTAAAGTGGCGCGGCACTGTCCCATTTGATGCCGTCAAAAATGTCGAGCATCGTTTCAAGCGGGGTATTTTCAGCCCGCAGCGCCTCGGCCATGCTGATATTCAGCTGCAGATGGTCATGTTTCTGCACCACAGGCTTGACCGTTTCCGCCGGCTTCCAGCCCCGCGCGCCAAACAGCAGCGCCAGCGCGTCATCCCGATCCAGGTCAAGCTCGGGAAAGTTCTCGGCGATCAGGCCATGGGCCTCTTGCCAGACCAGATCGGGGTTGCTGTTGGACATCCCGGTCAGCGGAAACATCACGACGGGTTGAGGCACATAGGTGAATGTACAGCCGGCATGGATTGCGCGGTGCATCCAGCGAGTATCTTCGGCCATCGGATAGGTTTTTCCGAAATAGCCCACCCTGTCATAGGCCCTGCGGGTTGCGAACATGCCATTGTGACCGACAGGCCCGCCGCTGACAAAAGCGTTCAATCCCCAAGGTTCGTCCTTGCGTTTGTGCAGCGTCCCGTCGTTGCGCAGCTCAAGGGTCTGACCGCCGTAAACATCTGTGTCGTGGCGATAATGCGCGTTCGCCACCGCTTGCAGCCCACCGGGCAGATAACAATCGCCCGCACCAACGACACCGATAAGAACACCCCGGGCCAGTGACAGGCCCTTGTTCAGGGCATCGTACAGGCCGCTGTCGGGTTGGCTGATGCAATGCGACACGACATGGGGCCATTCGGCCACGACTTTCAGCGTGTCATCGCGCGATCCACCGTCGATGACGATGCATTCGATATCGGTCCGGTTCTGGTTTTCGATGGATCGCAGCGTCGCGGGTAAATCCCTGGCGGCATTGAACGTGGCGATCAGAACCGTAAACAGCGGCGCCCGGTCACGCGGCGATGCGGTGTGTACGATCTGCACCGGCCCACGCGCCCAGTCGACATCCCGGAACAGCGTCAGCGCTTCGTCCCGGCGGTTTTGTCGCTCAAGCTCGAGGGCCAGTGCAATGTTGAACTTTGCCGACCGGAAACGGGCCGTCAGATCGGTGGCATCGGTTGCCGGCGTCCCGTTCAATATGGCCGAGATTCGTTCGGCATCCGTGGCCGCCAATGGAAGTTCGGGAAAACTCTCATCAAGTCGGCTCTGATCCGCAGCAGGGGTCGCCTGGGAAATTGGTGCCCTTGTCGCCACAAGAGGCGTATCCAGAACGCACCCTTCAATCCCTTCGGCAGCAATGTGCGCCAAGAACCGGGCAAAAGATCCGTTTGTGGCTTCCGGCCGCCAGGGGCCTGCCTTCAGAAAAAGGGCAGGCGTGACAAAGGTTGCCTCGGGTGCGAAAGGCAGAGGCCCGAACAGAACGCCAAGGCTCAGCGGTGCGGCGCGCCTTTCCTCGCCCGGCGCGTCGGACAGGCCGGTTCCGCCGACAACCGTCATGCCGGCAATCAAAGGCGATCGGGTCTCAAGACGTTTTCGGGATACTGTTTCAAGAGCACCAGGGACCAATCGGGTGCCGGCCCGCAGCACAATCATCATGTCACCCCTGGCCCCGCGCGCGCATCTGCGCAGTGCTTCTGTGATGCCGTAATCAGTGCCATCCGCCGTTACTGTTTTCAGCCCTGTATCAGGATAAGACTCTGCGTTGGGGCACAGGATCACACAGTCAACCGTTCCATAAGGGCGGCCTGTGGTGGCCGATGCGATCGTTGTACGGATATCCGATGCGTCCTGTCCGGCCAGCACAATCACAGAGAAGATGGTCATTTTTCTTTCATCCCAAAGAATTGCCCGCAGTCACCGCCGAAAAACATAAACGAGGTATTTTTCACCAGTACCTAAAAAAAATCCCACCGGAAAGGCCGGGGCCGCTATTTTTTAGCGCTGTGCAGGGGCTGCGCGTCGGCACCGGTTGTCGGCATGACACGGTAATGACATGGGAAAAGCAAAAGCCATCATGCTGTGTTGCGGCTTTCCCCTCCCGGATGGCCTTATGGATACCGGTCGCACTCTCCGAATTTGCGACGGCTTCCCGAAAGATGGGGAAAGCGACCGCGCCTGATGCCCGATCACGGCATAGCCGGACCGTCAGAAAAACTCTAGACTTGTGACAAGGGCGTCGGTGCTGGCGAGCCCGTTCAATACAATGACATGGCCATCGCCGAAATCCAGCGTCGGTGTGCCGTCGGGCTGTTGCCCTTCGAATTGGCTGATCATCTGCTGACGACTCAACCCGCCGCCCCAGAGATCGCTGTTCAGCCACAGGATGTCGATGCCCGGGGTGAAATCCGTCACCGTCATTTCGCCGATGGTGGGGGCAAAGACGAAAACATCGGCCCCCGCCCCGCCCGTCAGGGTGTCGTTGCCGCCATTGCCATGCAGAGTGTCATTGCCGATGCCGCCGAACACCAAGTCATCGCCGAACCGGATCTGTGCATTGTCGAACCAGACATCGTTGCCGGTGCCCAGAAACGCCGTGTCGCGGCCATTGCCGCCCACCACCGTATCGTTGCCGTTGCCACCGTTCAGCGTGTCATCCTGATCGCCACCGAACAGACGATCAAAGCCATTGCGCCCCAGCACAAGATCCGTACCTCTCTGACCATGGAAGGCATCGTTGCCGCCGCCGCCGCCGATGGTATCATTGCCGTCATTGCCAAATACCGTGTCATTACCCGCCGGCCCGACCTGCGCAGTGTCGACAAACAGATCGTCACCCCCCCCCATGAACACCAGATCACGGCCGTTGCCACCATGGACAGTATCGTTGCCCGTGCCGCCGCACAGGGTGTCATACCCGGCCCCCCCCGACAGAAGATCGTCTCCGGCGTGACCGACAATGCTGTCACTGCCATTCTGACCCGACAGATCGTCATTGCCCGCCGCCCCCAGCAACGTGTCATTGCCCGAGCCACCGAACACGGTGTCCCAGCCGAACCCCACATCGGTATACAGATCGTCATCGTCTCCCAGATCGGCCCGGTCATTGCCCAATCCGCCCCGCACCGTGTCGTTGCCGCCACCGCTGAGCAAGGTATCGTCGGCATCGGTGCCGATGATCAGGTTGGGCTGCGACAGAACGATGGCAGGGTCGTCGCGCAGTTGAAAATTGGCCGCACCCAGTGCGCTGCCAGACTGGCTGTCATGAAAAACATCAATGCGCGTCCCGTCGGGAAAGGTGATGCGCGACACGTTTGAATACGGTTTCCCGATGCTGTTCAGCACCGCGTTCATATCGGCAAAACCGGATCGCTCAAGAACGATCACTTCGGTGTTCAGGTCGAAATCGAACAGCATAACTGTTCCATCCCCGACCTGAACCTGAAACATGTCCACCCCGGCCCCGCCCCACAGGGTGTCATTGCCAGAGCCCCCCAACAGGGTATCGTTGCCCGCTCCGCCCTGAATCCAGTCATCGCCGCCCAAACCGTCGATCAGGTCATCCTGGTCAGAGCCGAACACCAAAGGATCGTCGCCTTCGGTGGTCAGGGCTGGGGTGCTGCCCTGGCGGGTGAAACCATCGATTTCGTACCCGATATCGGCCAGCATCGCCAGATCGACAACACTGGGCAACAGCCGCATCCCCGACATCACATTTGGGTCCAAAAGAACGGAATCCCCGGCGAAGCCTTCAACGACATGCCCGCCGTTGTTGGTCACCGGAATGCCCCGGCCATTGTTCACGGTCCGGGCGTTGGCCCCGCTGAACAGATGGTTGATGATCAGGTTGTCAAACGCCGGCGCGGTTCCAAATCCCAGGACATGACCGATCTCATGCAGGGCAACGGTAAAAAAATCGTACAGCCCGAACGGGATCGGTTCGGTCAGATCAAAACTCCAGTCGATACCGGTATCGAAACTGATCGTTCCGGCCCAAGGCTCGAAGTTGGTGACGGCACCGGTCCCGCGGAAATCCGGGCTGACGCGCTGTTCGTAAATATCGCCGGCAAGATCAACCCCATCATATCCGCCCACAGCCAGTGGACCGGACAAATCGCCGCCACCGACAAAGATCAAAACATCGTCGATCGCTTCGGTCAGGGTGACGGTTTCAAGCGCAGCACGGCGCGACGGGTCCTGCACGGTAAAGGTTGCCCCGGCCGGTACGTCGGTGAATTCATCCTGGATCACGTTTTCCCAAATGGCACCAACCGCATCAAGGGCGGCGCGGCGCACAGGATCGGAAAAGAAACCAGTATGATCGAAACGATAGTCAAACTTGATCTGAAACGCCATACTACCTTGTCCGTTGTCATCGCACCCGCCCCAAGGCCGGATGCGTTGCCGCTATGCATCCGGTGATGAACGGAAATCGTGGCGAAACCTTGGAAGGTTCCGCCACGATACTTGATCCGGTCAGATCAGATCAATGTCACCGGCCAGGCCACCCACGATGTCAAAGCCGCGCAGGACAACCGTGTCGCCCGTTTGGAATTCGAGAACGAAATCACCGTCGACAACGCGACCGAAGGTATCGACCACCTCTTGTTCACTCAGCCCGCCGCCCCACAAATCCTCATCCAGGGTCAGGCTGTCGATGCCCGCCGTGAAATCGGCGATGGTGTCGGTGTTTCCACCAGTGGCAAAAATGAAACTATCGGCGCCGCCGCCGCCTTGCAGGATGTCATCACCAGTGCCGCCAAATAGAATATCGTCACCATTGCCACCGAACAGCCGGTCGGCACCGCCGCCACCACGCAGCACGTCGTCGCCGTTATGGCCGCGCAGGACGTTGTTGAACGCGTTGCCATTGATGATGTCATTCAGGAATGTGCCGCGCACCAGTTCGATTGAGAACAGAACGTCACCGGCGGCGGCACCGGCATTCAGCGCAGCATCGGCCAGCGACAGGACAAGGCCCTGGTTGGCCCCCAGGTAATCGGCCATGTCCCGGCCAACGCCACCGCGCAGTTCATCTGCGCCCGCGCCGCCGGTCAGGGTGTCGTTGCCCCAACCGCCGAACAGCGTGTCATTGCCATTGCCGCCATAAAGGATGTCATTGTAATCCCCTCCCTCAAGCCGGTCGTCACCATTGCCACCGAACAGCCGGTCGTCACCATAGCCGCCTTGCAGCAGATCGTCACCGTCCAACCCGAACAACCGGTCATTGCCGTCCATACCACGCAACAGGTTATCGCCAAGATCCCCGATCAGAACATCGCCAAGGCCGGTACCGACCAGGCCTTCGATATCGATATAGATATCGCCAACGGCTGCACCGGTGTTGGTTTCAGGCGCAATCAACGAGGCCCGTGTGCCTTGGTTCCAGAAATATCTAATGTAACGCACGACATCAAAACCGTCGCCGCCATCCAGCACATCTGCATCGACGCCGCCGATCAAGACATCATCACCGATGCCCCCTTCCAGCACATCCATGCCGTATCCGCCGATCAACAGATCGTCCCCCTCGCCACCTTGCAACAGGTTGCCGGCATCGCCGCCGCCCCTAAGGGTATCGTTGCCCGCCCCACCGCTCAGGCTGTCGTTGCCGTCTTCGCCATACAACAGGTCGTCGCCATCCAGCCCCAGCAGGGTGTCATCGCCCCGCCCGCCGGATATTGTATCGTTCCGCGCGCTGCCAGTCAGCAGATTGTCGCCGTCATCGCCGCTCAGACGCAGCCCCCCCAAGGTGACCGTCATCTCATAGCTGCCGATGCCGGTGTCGCCGTACGCTGCAGCTTCAATGTAAAACGTGCCGCTGACCATTGGCAAAAAGTTGAGAAAGGAATTCAACGAAGTCCCGTCATCGTCATTGCTGCCGCGCAAACCGCCATCGGCGTTAAAGACCCGTAGGACCGGATCGTGCAGATCGACCCCGATCAGCGTAATTTCGACACTCTGTCCGGCGGTCAGGTCGATCGCGACACGGTCGCGGTCGCCGATCGCGCCGATTTCGCCGGCAAAGGTATCGCCCACCGCCAACACATAGGGGGTGGCGGTCGTGTTGGGGGCGTCGTTAATTTCAGTGATAACAGCCATCGTGGAATATCCTTCGGGAATCTGTGGCGGAGCCGTGAGGCAATCCGTTGGACGGTTTCATTTTTCGGCTTGCTGGTCCAGCAGATTTGCCTCTGCCTTGTGCTTTCCACCCCGCTTGGCTACGCGGTTGGGGGGCCGTATCATCGCCCGGGCAAGAGGGGTTTGTTTTGTCGCGCGTGTTCATCACCGGCACGGCCGGGTTCATCGGGTTTCATCTGGCACAACTGTTGCTGAACGAAGGCCACAGCGTTCATGGCTATGACGGGATGTCAGACTATTACGACGTCGCCCTAAAACGGCGCCGCCATCAGATGTTGCTGCAAAACCCCCGGTTTGCCGCCACCGAGGCCCTGCTGGAAGACGTCGCGCGTCTGGATGCGGCGGTCGACGGGTTTGCCCCCGATGTGATCGTGCATCTCGCGGCCCAGGCGGGGGTGCGGTATTCGCTGGAAAACCCCCGCGCCTATGTCGAGGCCAATATCATCGGCAGTTTCAACGTGATCGAGGCCGCCCTGCGGCTGAAGGTCAAGCATCTGCTGATGGCGTCGACATCTTCGGTCTATGGGGCGAACACCGACATGCCCTTTGCCGAAACTCACAAGGCCGACACCCCGCTGACGATCTATGCCGCCACCAAGAAGGCAACCGAGGCGATGGCCCATGCCCAGGCCCATCTGTACGATCTGCCGGTGACGATGTTCCGGTTCTTCACCGTCTATGGCCCCTGGGGGCGGCCCGACATGGCGTTGTTCAAATTCACCGATGCCATTCTCGACGGCCGGCCCATCGACATCTACAACCACGGCGACATGTACCGCGATTTCACCTATGTCACCGATCTGGTGCGCGCGATCGCCCTGTTGATCGACGCCGTGCCGGTGCGCCCCACAGACGGGGTGGTGACGCCCGGCGACAGCCTGTCACCGGTGGCGCCCTACCGGGTGGTGAACATCGGCAATTCCGACAAGGTGCGCCTGCTGGATTTCATCGAGGCGATCGAAACCGAACTGGGCCGCCCGGCGATCCGCAACTACATGGACATGCAGCCCGGCGACGTGCCCGCCACCTGGGCCGACGCCACGCTGCTGCACAGCCTGACCGGATACCGCCCGCAAACCGGTTTTCATGATGGCGTGGCCCGGTTCGTGACCTGGTTCCGCGACTATTACGGCAAATAGGGCGTTTCCTCAGGTCGGTCGGGGATCAGGTACCTTGCAAATACCGAAAATTGCAATGAGAATGCTGGCAAAAAACGCCTTGTCAAAGACAGCACCGATAGGGCAAAAAACTTGTTACAATAATGGAGATTCCGTACCTGATGATAAAGAATACAAGATGCCGTTTCGATAGCAAATAAATATCAGAACAACGGCATATCAGGGCAGCTTGAATGTTGTTTCTTTTTAACTGAAACAAATCTAAAACAAAAAAGGAAGTAGACTTATGAAAAGCGTGATGGCACTTTCGATGCATAAGGCTGGTAGTACAGTAGCAAACTATATTTTTGTCGAGATTTTTAAGGAAAAAGGCTATAAAATAGATGAGATTTCCAAACAGGTGCTAGGATCACCCCTTCCAGAGCATGAGATATATTTCAATTATGAAAACAGCATATCTCTTGAAGACACATATTATGGCATTGCCCGCTCACCAAGAGCCCATACGATGGAAATCTTGAGGAATATGCGTTTACTCGTTCAGGTTCGAGATCCTCGAGATTGCATTACCTCATCATACTTTTCTCTCTCCTTAAGTCATAAACTTCCAGATGATCCTGAAAAATTAAAGGCGTTTCTTGCGCAACGTCAGAAGATAACAGAAACATCTATTGATGAATTTGCATTATCATCTGTTTCAGGTTACATTGATCGTCTTGAAAAAATAAAAAACATAGTCAATACCCATGATGATGTTTTACTATTAAAATATGAAGATATGGTCGAGAGTACACCAAAGTGGCTTGATGAAGTATCTCAATTTATTGAACAGCCAATTACACCAGATCTTAAGTCAAGGATTAAAAAACTATTGAACTTCAACGTTCCGAGTGAAGACCCCAACCGGCACAAAAGACAGGTGAAACCTGGAGATCATAAGCGGAAATTAAAGTCGGAAACAATTGAGGCCATGAACGAGCGCCTTAGTGACGTATTGGATGCCTTTGGTTATCAGAAATAACTTCAATCTAGATATTAAAACCTAATGTTCTGGGTCTGACACTTCCTATCCGACATTCCCCAAGTCTCGTGCGTAGCAAGGCGAATATTGCCTGAAGCGATGGTTCGGTCGGTCTTTCGCGACTTTGGAAGTGTGTTGCGGCTACCGGGTGCAGGCTGTCCGTGCTCGATCGGCAGGCGCTGACGGCAGGCGCGGGCTTTGCCACGTCTGATCCCTTGACGTCAAAGCGGGGGTTGGCCCCGGTCGTTCGGTGTGCGCCGACCCCGCGCCGGGATTTTTCCTGGGCCTCGGGCAAGAGTGGCATATCGGCAAGGTTTCGATTATTCGTGCAGGGCATCTTGCCGAAAGCGGTCTCTGGATGTCGCATGGGTGGCGAACGCCTTTTGGGTGAAAATGGTTTCTTGAGGTTTTTCAAAGATGGACGATCAGATTTCGCGGTATGTCACCGCCCTTTCCGGCGACGCCGTCACAGGAACGATCCTGCACATCGGCGCGGGGGCAGGGGGGCAGATCGACAGTTATCTGGCCACCGCCGCCCGCCATATCTGTCTTGTCGAGCCGAACCCGGCCCTGTGCGACAAGTTGGAACAGCGTCTGGCGGATGACCCCCGTCTTGATCTGCACACCGTGGCGGTGGCCGAAACCGACGGTTTCGCCAATCTCAACGTGTTCAATTTCACCCCCCTCAGCAGCCTGTACGCGCCCAAGGACATTCTTGATCTGTATCCGGGCCTGAAAACCCTGGAAACGCCGCAGGTGGCCACAATGGCCGTTGCGTCACTGATCGCCGCGCTGCCGCCGCTTGAAGATGCCGGCAACCTGTTGGTGATCGACGCCCCGGGCGCGGAATTTGCGATCCTGCGGGCCCTGATCGATACGGAAAACCTGCGCCGGTTTGACAGCGTCATTTTTGCCTGTGGCACCTCGCAACACTATACTGACAGTCACGATGCCGCAGCGGTCACCCAGGCCCTTGTCGGCGCGGGATACAAGACACGCCAGCAGGCAAACGACGATCCTGATTTCGCAACGCTTCTGATGGTCTGCGACCGGGCTGCCCTGGAACGCCAGCGGCTTGAACGTCTGGTACAGCAGGCCGAAGACAAAGCCGCCAAGCTGGAACGCCGTTTGCAAGAGGCCCTGTCCCAGATCGAGGCCCAGATCGAGGCCCAGACCAAGGCCCAGATCGAGGCGAAACAACAGGCTGACGCGTTGCATCAGCATGAAAAACAGTTTGCCGCGCAGGCAGATGCCCTGAAACACAGCACCGCCCATGGGAAACAGTTGGCGACGAAACTCGATGACCTTGAAGCACGTCATTCTGTGGCTTTGGAAAGCCTTGCAAAGGCGGAAAAGGCACAGCTTGAACTGACAGCACAACTTTCGGATATGACTGGAAACCGCGATGCCTTGGCGGCTGAGTGTGACCGTCTGACGACCAACCTTCGTGAAAGTCATCAAGAGCGCGACCACCTGAACGCACAGCTGGCCGAAAGGGACAACGCGCTTGCCCAGGCGCAGCAGGCGCTGGCACAGGCCGAGGCCACCCGCGCGCAAGAGGCCGCCGAGGCCAGCGCCCGGTTCGACGAACGTCAAGCCCGCGTGCAACATCTCAGCGAAGAGCGCGACCACCTGAACGCACAGCTGGCCGAGAGGGACAACGCGCTTGCCCAGGCGCAGCAGGCGCTGGCGACCCGAAACAGTGAATGTGAAACCCTCAATGCCCAATGTGAAGCAATGACCACGCAGGTCGCGTCCCATCAGCAGGTTGCCGAACGCCACCAGCGCGATCTGACCATGGCTTTGCGGTTGCAATCCATCGCCCATGCAGATTTGCGCGATCTTCAGTCGCGTTTTGCCGAGCTGCGTCAGCAGAAAGAGCAGCAGGAAGCCTTGTTGCGCAAGCTGACCCCACGATTGCAGGAGGCAGCGCGATACCTGAATGACCTGCCTCACATCTCGACTGCGGTTCAGGCCCCGCAAGAAATCTTGAAAGTGGAGACGGAGAGCAAAACCCCCGCCCGACCCAAAGCACGGCCCCGCCGCAAGACCGGCAAAACCAAGACCAGCAAGCCATAGGAAGGGTGTGGAATGACCAAGATCACCCCTGATCCGTTGATCGACGCTGTCACCGAAGCGCTTGAGTTGCTGGGGGACTACAATTCAGGGCCGGCCTTGCCCAGCCCACTGCCCGACGATCCCCTGCCCAGTCTGCTGGAACAATGCGAAACCCTGTGCGCCCGGGCTGCGGCCGAAGCGCCGTTGCCGGTGCGCAGTCTGCATCACTTTGCCTGTACCGGCGGTACATTGATTTCGAAATGCATTGCCGCGCAACCCAACACCGTCCTGCTGAGCGAGATCGACCCGTTGAGCACCTTGCATCTTTTGCAAGGCAAAAAACCGTTCTTTCCCACCGATATCCTGGGTGACCTGCGCGTCGGGGTACGACAGGCGCCTGACACCGAATTGGCGGATGTGTTTCTGGCGGGGCTGGAACGGATGCGTGATCTTCTGGCGGGGCGGGGTCAGGCGCTTGTGGTGCGCGATCATCCCCATTCGCAGTTCTGCACCGGCGTGGACTTTGCCGCGCGCCCGACCCTGCACCGGATCATCGCAGACCGGATGCCGCTGCTGTCGGTTGTGACACTGCGCCATCCGCTAGAGTCATTCCTGTCACTGGACGCAAACGGATGGCGGCATTTCACCCCATTCACGCTTGAGGAATACAGCCAGCGGTATCTGGCCTTCCTGGCGGCCCATACCGGGCTGGAACAGGTGCGATACGAGGATTTCGTCGCGGCCCCCGACGCCGTGACCGCGCAGATCTGCGACATTCTGGATCTGCCGTTTGACGATATGGCGATCGACCATATCGATATGTTCCGATTGTCCGGCGACAGTGGCCGCAGCGGCACAAGGATCGCCCCGCGCACGCGCCGCACAGTGCCCGATGCCATTGCAGCCCAGATCGGGACCAGCCCATCCTATGGCGCGCTGTGCCAGCAGACCGGGTATGATCCGTAGGGCATCGGCGAGGCGCCGGTTACACCACCGACAACACTTCGTCCAGCGCCGCCTTTGCCACCCGTTTGCGTTCGGCCTGAAGGGCGCCAATGTCGGCGAACAGATCCGCAAGGCGTGCGCAGGTGGCCAACCAGGCCTCGGCAAAGGTGAAATCCGGTTCGAATTCCGCGATCCGGGCGGCGGCGGTGGCGCAATCCTGATCACGGGTGTTCAGCATTGCCGCTTCGGGGACCAGATCGAAGATGCGGTGGTTCGGGCCGGCCCAATAGGTGGGAATGCCGCCCACGGCGAAGGCATCGAATATCTTTTCAGAAATATAGGCGTTCTGGTGCACGTTTTCATAGGATGACACAATCCGGCTGCGGCCTTGCAGTTGCGCCAGCTTGTCCAGATGCCAGTCGGGCAGATCCTGACGTCGCACTTCGGCGCCCCACCCTTTGCCAACCCGCAGCACCCCCGCGCCCTGGCTTTGCGCGGCAATCTCGGTGCGATACAGGCTCAACCCTGCCACATCGCGGTCGTCGAACGCCTGCCCATAGGGGCCGCTTGTGCGGTGTTCGGCAAAAAACGCGGCGCGGATCGGGGCGGCATTCCAACGGTCGATCATCGTCTTGGCGCCGATGTTGGCAAAGCCCGCCATCAGGGCGCTGTAGCGCAGCGCATAGGTGTCTTCGGTCAGGATGAAATAGGGCAGCCGGTCAAAGGCATAGATGTCGGATGTTTCATGGCCGAAAAAGCTGTAGGACAGGTCGGTGTCGTCGACGGTGATCGTGCCGGCGCGGCCGGTGAACGGCCCGCTCCAGGTGATGTCCCACAGGGGTTCTTCGGACATCACAACGATTTTCGGCGGTGCCGACCCATTCAGCAGCGGGCGCAGGGTGGGCAGGTTTTCCTTCAGGTCGATGTTGAACCCGGTCAGGATCACATCGGCCTGATCGGCCGCGTCGACCCAGGTCAACCTGTCGCCCACCAAACGGCGGATCGGCGCATAGCTGAGCGGGGTGCGGTGCGCATGGCGGCCCAGGGCGCAGACCTTGGGCGGCGCACCATGATTGAGCGCGGGGGCAGGCGTGGTTTGGGCGCGGGCATGGGCCAGAACCCTGTCGAAATGCACCGCCAGCGGCGCATCGTCGTCCAGCCCGGCGCGGGCCTGTGCCACGGCCTGGGCCAGGGGCGCGGCATTATCGGCCAAACGGCGCAGGGTTTCCACGGGGTGCAACAACAGCGCACTGGCGCAACTGCGCAGCACCAGCGGGCCGTCGGTCTTGTGATTGCGAGCGCGCGCAAGCCCGCCCAAAAGACCGCCGATTGCGCCGTCTGCGGTATCATCGGCATGGGCCAGCATCAGCGCCTGAATATCGGTCACAAACCCCTGTGGGCCATACAGGATCCACAATTGCCGCATGGCATGGCGCATCCGGGCCAGGATGGCTGGATCGGCCGCGAGCACCGCCAGCCGGTCAGGCAGCGCCCGTATGTCTTCGGGGGTTTCCTTGCAGAATACCACCGCCATGTCCCACAAACGCTGATCGCCCGGCGGCGCCCAGGTGCCGGCCAGGATCACCGGAATCGCCCCGGCGCCGATAGATTCCCAAAGACGGATCGAATTGGGGCCCGATCCGCCGGGACACAGGGAAAACGTGGTGTTCAGCAGTTGGGCGCGGAACTGATCGGCGGCGGACGTGTCAACCAGGGTGTCGGCACCGCTGTCTTTGCGGGCATGGACCTGAAGATCATAGACGATCTTTTGATAATGCCAGCTGTCCCGCCCCACCACCAGGCCCCGGGTGTCGTCCCCCAGCAGATCCAGAATCCAGTTTCGTGCTTCGGTCAAATAATATTTGTTGGCGCGCGCACCGATGAAGGAAAACAGATGCGGCCGCGGGATGGCATCGTAATCCGGTCCCGCCTCGGGCAGGGCTTCGTTGACCTGGACAGGATACAGCGGAAACGGGTGCAACCTGGGGCGGGTGGTGTCGACCGGGGCTTTCAGCGCGGCGGCATCGTCATGGGTGGCGTGGGCCCAGAACACATCGTCAATGCCCGCCTGGCGGAACAGATCCAGATATTGACGGCCCATGATATGCTGACAAACCGTTACCTTTGGCCGGTCGGCAGGCAACAGGGCGCAGAACTGTTCGAGCCGATCGAAATGCAAATCCCGGTCGGGTGCCTTGTTGTGCATCTTGTCGATCAGGGTGGCCCAGGGAAAGGCGACATAGATCATTCCGCCAGGGGCAGGGCGAAACCCGTCGCGCATCCGCAAAAACGCATGCTGTTCGGTGATCGCCGGAAACTGCCAGTCTGCATCCAAAGCGATCAGCCCGGGGCCCCGCACCACCAACGGGGCGATGTCGGGAAATTCCAACGCCGCCGGATCAACCGGATCATGGTTGACCACAGCACCCGTGGCATGGGTTCTGTCGGGCAATGGTTTGCGGCCCGCCCAGGGTGGCGAAGCCCCGACCACGGTCTGAAACCGGTGTTTCGCAAAATGATCGACCGTTTCTTCCTGCACCATGAACTGGCTGCCCTGCACCGGCCTGATCTTGCGCCGGGTCACGGGGCCGACGGCACAGAGGCGTTCAAAAACGGCACGTCGATCCGCCAAGGGCAGGACATCGTCGATTTCCCCCAGATAGCTTTCCCGTTGGCGGGCCGAAAGCTGTCCTTCGCTGATCCGAAAACCGCCCAGGGCAAAGGGCAGTTGGGCAAAACCGGCCTTGCCGGCCATCAACCGCCACAGGTTCCAATCGCCGGCCAGTTTCATCGGCGCGATCGTGGTTGCCGGATTGATCGCAGACCACAGCCATTTGCGAAAGAACGTGCCCTCTTGTTGCATAAAATCCCAGTGGGTTCCGTCGCATACGCCGCTGCGCAATCCCAGGGTTGGGATTGGGCGGTCAAAGGAAATCGTCGTCATGTCGTCACGCAGAATATTCACCGCGCCGCCAAACCACGACATCTGCGCCTGCCCGAACTGCCGCCCCAAGGCCGAGGCCAGCGCCAAGGCACCGGGCATCAGGATGTCATCGGCGTTGATCCAGGTCATGAAGGCTTCGTTCGGGGCAGCGGCGGCCCCAAAACCCCGGATCAGGGCGTCGTACATGCCGCTGTCCGGCTCGGACACCCAGGAAAACCGGATCGCGTGGCAATGTCGGGGAAACGCCCCGCTGCGCAGCCGGTCTTGCCAGGTCTCCAACAGGGCCTGCGTGCCATCCGTCGATCCACCGTCCTGAACGTGAAAGCGAATTTTGACATCCCCGGCCTGTGACACGACACTCATGATCGTGCGGTCGATGGTTTCGGCTGCATTCATGCAGGGCGTTACGACATAAACAGTCTTGGTCATGAAAATCCGGCTCTGGTCAAAAAACGTTAAGATGTTGAAAAACACAGGTTGGCAAAGCTGGCAACATGGTTTCTGCGGTGCGACACAGCAGGAAGGAAACAACACACAAAGGCTGTAACAACCCGACTTTTGTAGATACCTCTTGTAGGTTGCACAACCGAATTTCCCTTGCTATGCGGCTTTGTCGGTGTACCGGATGGTGCGCAGGATGGCCCGGGCGCTGGTTGAAACCGGGCTTGCGACTTTGACGGAACAGTCTTGAACGCTGGGATTTTGAAATGACGAAAAAAGCCTTGATCACAGGTGTGACCGGCCAGGACGGTTCTTATCTGTCCGAGTTTCTTTTGGCAAAGGGGTATGAGGTGCATGGCATCAAACGCCGCGCCTCGCTGTTCAACACCCAGCGGGTCGATCATATCTATCAGGATCCGCACATGGACCACGCCCGGTTCAAGCTGCATTATGGCGATCTGTCGGACAGTTCGAACCTGACCCGTATCCTGAGCGAAGTGCAACCCGACGAAGTGTACAACCTTGGCGCGCAATCCCACGTCGCCGTCAGCTTCGAGGCGCCGGAATACACTGCCGATGTTGATGCCATGGGTGCCCTGCGCCTGCTTGAAGCGATCCGGTTCCTGGGGCTTGAGAAAAAGACGAAATTCTATCAGGCCTCGACGTCCGAGCTTTACGGTCTGGTTCAGGAAATTCCCCAGAGCGAAACGACCCCGTTCCATCCCCGTTCGCCCTATGCGGTGGCCAAGATGTATGCCTATTGGATCACGGTGAATTACCGCGAGGCCTATGGCATGTTCGCCTGCAACGGCATCCTGTTCAACCACGAAAGCCCCCGCCGGGGCGAAACCTTTGTCACCCGGAAAATCACCCGCGGTCTGGCCAACATGGCGCAAGGCCTGGAGCCCTGCCTGTTCATGGGCAACATCGATTCCCTGCGCGACTGGGGCCATGCCAAGGATTATGTGCGCATGCAGTGGATGATGCTGCAACAGGACACCCCCGAGGATTACGTGATCGCCACCGGTGTGCAATATTCAGTGCGTGAATTCATCACCTGGAGCGCGCAGGAACTGGGCATTCAGCTGGAATTCACCGGCACCGGCATTGACGAAATCGCCACCGTCGCCGCGATCGAAGGCGACAAGGCCCCGGCCCTGAAGGTGGGCGATGTGGTGATGCGGATCGACCCGCGCTATTTCCGCCCCGCCGAGGTGGAAACCCTGCTGGGCAATCCGGCCAAGGCCAAGGCGAACCTGGGCTGGACCCCTGAAATCACCGCCCAAGACATGTGCGCCGAAATGGTCGCCGAAGATCTGAAAACCGCCCGCCGCCATGCTCTGCTGAAGGAACACGGGTACGACCTGCCGGTGTCCCTCGAAGGATGAGCCGGTTTTGCCAGAAACCGCGACAAGGCACCGATATGGACCACCCCGGTCAGCCCTGGCACTGCGTTGGCGTCAGTCGCCGTAACCGGCAGGACGCCCGCACCAGACATGCAGCCTAGAGTCTGACGGCACCACACCACTCAGGAAGGAAGAAAAAGCGATGGCGGCACATATGTATTCCCATGGAGTATCTTATTTCAGCGTTCCAAAATGCGCATGTACGTCTTTAAAAATGATGTTTTTTGAGTTGGAAAATGGCTTTGCATTTCGTGAATTTTCAATAAATGGTAACTGGCTCCATATTCATAAATTCTATATCAGCAAGCAGTTCGAGGAATCCCGGAAGGTTACGAGAGGAAACACCTTCAAATTCACTGTAATCCGATCGCCCCAAGCTCGTATTTTGTCCTGCTTTCAGCATTGGGTTGCTTCCGAAAACGGAAGAAAATCATTCCTACATATTGGGGATAAGATCAAAGCGCGCAACGCACCAGTCACACCAAATTGGGAAGAATTCGTAGATCACCTTGAAACATACAGGGGTCTACTTCCCGGCATCGAACATCACAGCCAACCTCTGTCATATTTCCTGGGAACAGACCCTGATTACTTTACCAAAATATATAACCTGAAACAACTTCCTGATATGGTTCAGGATCTTGACAAAATAAGTGGGAAAAAAGTAAATCTTCAACACTACAATGTGTCAGAAGCACCCATTGAAATTCCTGTAACGAGCGAAGAAACAAAGAAAAAAATAAATGCCCTGTACGCTGAAGATTTTGAACTCTACGAGAAATTCTGGTGACGGCTTATAAAGCCCTGTCAAAAGTGGCTATAATTTTCGGGTTTGTTCCAATTTTATTTTCTGACGACGCTTAGCCATCGTACGATATAATTTCCCGAGCGTGTTGCCGGCGTTCGATTACGCGACGCAACCCCCCTCCGTCAGGGTAGTTGTCATCAGCTCAAATTTGCCAGATATCCTGCGCAGCGCCGCCACAATGGTGGCGGGCGCAATGCCCCCAAGCCTACTCTTGCGGAAATTTGCATCCTATCCCAGACAACACGAGCTTGCGGTCGCATTGCGCGAAATCGGACGGGTCGAACGGACGCTCTTTAGTTCATCCTGAACAACGATTTCAGCTTTCCGGTAGCGACCAGGTTATAGGTCGCGGCGGTCAGGGCGGTGACCCCGAAGGCGACATCACGCGATCCGGCGGCCAGGGCCACAGGCGGGGCCGCCTGAAAATACTCGATTACAACATCCAGACCCGCCTCGCGGAAATATCCACGCTCCAGCGCGATAAAGACCGGCCCCGATGACGTAAAGCGCAGCACCCCGACACTTGCCGTCTGCAAAGGCTGCGCCAGCGCAGCGCCCCAGGTGCAGATCAGCCCAACCGCCATCACATATGACAGGAACGCCTTGGCGCGGGTCAATATTTGATACGGCATGAAAAGTGATCCTTGGTTGAAAACCCCAGCGAATGTGCCATGTTTCCGCGAAACCGCCAGTCTCGCAAGACAATTCAGCGCCCGGTCAGCGCCCGGTCAGCGCCCGGTCAGCGCCCGGTCAGCGCCCGGTCAGCGCCCGGTCAGCGCCAGAATGCCGACCGCGACAAACAGACGATCCGTGCGCATCAGATTGCCCGACGTCAGCGCCAGCGCGCCGGGCAGAAGGACAGTGCGCAGGATACAGCTTGTCGGCAAGTTGAAGCTTTGCGCCATCCGGATCAGGTTCCGGTCCACGGCATCAACCCCCGCATAGGTGGCAACAGCCATCGGCGCAAAGACGCCAACGGCAATCGTCGCGATCTTCGACACCTCACCGATCCCGAACCAGACGACGAACAGCGGCAACAGCGCGATTTTCGGCGTGGCGAACATGGCCGACACGATGGGCAGTGCCGAGGACCGCACGGCAGGATACGGCCCGATGGCAAACCCCGGCACAACACCGCATCCCGCACCCAGGCCCCACCCGACCAGAAGCCGCAGGGACGAGGCCGAGATGTGCCGCATCAATTCACCGCTCTGCGCCAGATCGCGCAGGGCCGGCAGCACGTCGGCGGGCGACGGCAAAAGCGTAAAGTCGTCCTGCACTGCCGCAAGGATCTGCCAGAACAGAACCACGCGCGGCAGTTCAAGATATGCAATCCCTTGCCCACGAGGTCGCCATCCGGTAGGCCCTACCGGGCGCGCGCCGTTCCGCTGCCCAGTGGCGCAAACAGGTCTTGCAGGGTGGCTTCGTCCAGCATTGTATCGGGGGTGCCGCCGGTGTCGTCGAACAGCGCATCGGCCAGCGCCTGTTTGCGGGCCTGCATGTCGAGGATCTTTTCCTCGACGGTTCCCGCCGCCACCAGGCGATGGACAAAGACCGGTTTGTCCTGGCCGATCCGGTGGGTGCGGTCCATCGCCTGACGTTCGACCGCCGGGTTCCACCACGGATCATACAGGATCACGGTGTCGGCCTCGGTCAGGGTCAATCCGACGCCACCCGCCTTAAGGCTGAGCAGAAAGACCGGCGCATCGCCCTGTGCAAAGGCATCAAGCACCGCAGCGCGGTTCTGCGTCTGGCCGGTCAGTGACAGATGGGCAATGCCCGCCTGTGTCAGATCCGCCTCGATCAGGCGCAGCATCTCGACGAATTGCGAAAACACCAGAACGCGGCGCCCCTCGGCGACCAGTTGCGCCAGCAAGTCGCGCAGGTGGGCGCGCTTGGCGCTTTCGGTCACCGATCGGGCGGCCGCAGTCTTGACCAGCGCCGGGTCACAACAAACCTGCCGCAGCTTCAACAGCGCGTCCAGAACGGTGATCCGCGCGGCGGCCAGCCCGCGGGTCTGCACCGCCGCGCGCACCCGGGCATCCATGGCGCTGCGCACGGTTTCATAAAGCGCCTGTTGCAGTTTCGACAGATCCACCCTTTCAAGGATTTCAGTCTTTGGCGGCAGTTCGGCCGCGACTTGTTGCTTTGTGCGGCGCAACAGGAAGGGGCGCAGCCGCCGGTTCAGCCGGGCCTGGGCAGCGGCATCGCCATGCTTTTCGATCGGCGTGCGGAACAGCGTCTGAAACCGCTTGCGTTCGCCCAGCAGGCCGGGGTTCACCCAGTCGATCAGCGTCCACAGATCCTGAAGCGAGTTTTCCAGCGGCGTCCCGGTCAGCGCCAGGCGCCCGAGGGCGGGAATGTCGCGCAGGGTCTTGGCCATCTGCGACGCGGGGTTCTTGAGCGTTTGCGCCTCGTCCAGGATTACCAGCGGCCAGTTCTGCGCCGCCAGCCAATCCCCATCGCGCGCCAGCAGCGGATAGGTGGTGACCACCAGATCAGCCTGAAGTGCCGCGTCGCGCAGGGCTGCGCGGTCAGGGCCATGCAGAACCACAAGACGCAGATCGGGCGTGAACTGTGCCGCCTGTGTTTGCCAGCTGTGCAGCAGGCTGGTCGGCACGATCAGCAGCGCCGGGGACAATGCCGCGCCCCGCGGCCGCGCCGCGCGGCGCGCCTGCAACAGCGCCAGCGTCTGCACCGTCTTGCCCAGCCCCATGTCATCGGCCAGCACACCGCCAAACCCGGCCTCCAGCAGGCTGCCCATCCAGGCGGCGCCATAGGCCTGATAATCGCGCAGCTGCGCGTTCAACCCCTTGGGCGGTTCAAAACGGGCGGTCTCGGCCAGGGACTGAAGACTGCGCGCAAGGGGCAGGATGCCGGCGTTATCGGCAAACCGGATGGTGCTGCCGGCCAGCGCCTGTTCGGCCAGCCGGGCCACAGTGGCATCCGACGGGTGCAGCGCGCCCAATTCGCCATGGTGGGTCAAAAACAGGTGCAGCAGCGGCGCAAGCGGGCCAAGATCCAGCGCGACATATCCCTGTTTGCCGCGATCCAGATACACCGGCCGGTCTGCGAGACGCCGCGCCAGGGTTTCTATATCCGGCACTTCGTCCTGCCAATCGTCGCGGATCTGTTCGAGAAAGGCCGCGACCAGTGGCGCCACATCCACAAGTTTGCCACCGATTTCGGCCTGGAACCCCAGCGAAAACCAGTCATTACCCTGAAAAGCCGCGCCCGCCTCGGTTCGGGTCACCACCGTCAGATCGGCCGTGTCCGCGCCCAGACGATAGGGCCATTTGGGGGTTTCGATGACGTCCCAGCCGTCGCGGCGCAACGCGGGAACCACGCGAAAGACGAAATCCAGCGCCTGTCGCAGATTCGACATCGCAAGATCGTGCAGGTTCATCTCGCCCTCGGCAAAGACGAAATCCCAGGCCATCATGCGCTCGCCCGGCCAGTGGATTTCGAGCGCGTCAATCGGCAATGCGCCCGCCTCGGCCAGCCGCGTGGCGCAGTCCGCCTCCCAGCGGGGATCGCGGGCCAGAGTCACGATTGCCCCATCCTGGACGCAGCGCGGATCGCCATCGTCAACCCCCACCTCCTGGCCCTCATAGACGAACCGCAGGCTGAGCGTCGGCAGCATGACAGGCGCGTCAAAATAGCGTGGCCCGTTGCGCGCGATTTCGGCGCCCAGGGTCAACCGCGCAAATCGCTGCCGGGCTTTGCGCCGGGTCTGTTGCACAACCTGCGGGCGCGGCAGGGCCAGCCCGCCCAGCGTTTCGGGCAGATCGGCGGCCAGCGCTGCGGCCTCTTGCGGGGCGATCGCCGGGCTGGCCTCGATCAGCCGCACGAGATTTTCCTCGACATCCTGGCGCAAGGCCCCGATTCGGCCCTGCGCGGCCTCTACCCACAGGGCCGCCCCGTCCAGCACCCGCAGGCCCAGCGGTTGCCCCGCGGTATCCTCAAACCCCAGGCTTTGTGTGCCATCCTGCGCCATGTGCCACGCCAGACGGGGGTTGGGCGCCGTCTCGGACCAGGCCAGATGCGCATCGGGGGCGGTATCATGCAGAAACCGCCCAGTTTCACACAGACGGCGGATCAACGCGATGGCCTCTGCCCCCCTGGGCCGCAGCAGGTCCGGCAGGCCATAGCTGTGGGGCGCATCCCACAACTGCGCCTGCGCCAGGGCGCGCAGCAGGTCGATGTCTTCTGGCCGGATGAACTTGGCCGGGGCCGCGCTGCGCAGCGCCTGCGCCGCCTCATAGCGCCGGATGGATTTGTTCAGCGTGGTGCCGGCCATGTTGATCCGGCCCTTGCAGATGTTGATCGTCACCCGCGGCCCGTGGGGGGCCAGCACATACAGCAGGCGATCCTTCACCGTGTCGGGATAATCCTCAGGCCGCGGCAAGGGCATGGGCGCCCTGTGCGCACTTTCCTTGACCCGGTTCAGCCAGCCCTGAACCGGCGCGGCAAGGCGGGGCCGCGTACCCTGTTGCGCCGCCCAGATCGTCAGCGCAGCGGCCACATGTTTGCAATTATGCCCCACCGGACAGGAACAAAAGCCGTCCACCCGCCTGCGGCTCAGGCTGATCAGCTGTTCATAGGTTTCGCCGCGTCCGTTGGACACCTGCGCGCGAATGGTGTCGTCCCCCAAAGGCTCGACCATGACAACATGACCGTGGCGCACATAATCACGCCCGCGCTGCAAGGTCGCCGCGTCGAAATGATCGCGTAGCAGGATATCCATGGTGTTTCCTTCTGCCGTCCGGTCCATATCACACAGCCCGATTATGCGGCCAGGCAATTGGCATTGCCCTTGATGCAAAATCCGTGCTGCGGGCCATTTGACAGGGTTCAGAACCAGAAAGCAAAGGCCGCCAAAGAACATGAAATCAAATGGTTTATAATGTGAATTATGTAATATTGGATGAAATCCAGAGGCAGACTCCGGGGCTTGACCGTTGGCTTGCGCAGAAACTTGTGCCAGAACCCTGGCAACAGGCGGCAAGGGGCATGGGCGTGAATATACTTTTGGTGGGTGCGGGGGTTTCTGGGGCGGTGATCGGGCGGCGTCTGGCCGAAGCCGGGCACACGGTCAACATCATTGACAGCCGCAGCCATGTGGGCGGCAACTGTCACACCGAACGCGACAAGACCACCGGGGTGATGGTGCACACCTATGGGCCGCATATCTTTCACACCGACGATGCCGAAGTCTGGGCCTATGTAAACGCCTTCACCACCTTCATGCCATATAAGAACCGGGTGAAGACCACCAGCCAGGGCGCGGTGTATTCCCTGCCGGTCAACCTGCACACCATCAACCAATTCTATGGCACGACAATGCGCCCGGACGAGGCGCGCATCTTTCTGCAACACCAGGCCGACACCTCGATCGAGGATCCGCAAAACTTTGAAGAACAGGCCCTTCGGTTCGTTGGGCGCGACCTGTATGAGGCGTTCTTCAAGGGTTATACAGAAAAACAATGGGGCTGTTCGCCCACCGAACTGCCCGCCAGCATTCTCAAACGATTGCCGGTGCGGTTCAACTATGACGACAACTATTTCTTCCATCGCTATCAGGGGATGCCCGAACACGGCTATACCCGGATGATCGAGGCGATCCTGGATCACGCAAACATCACCGTGCAGCTGGACACCTGGTTCACCCCCGACATGGCCAAGGCCCATGATCATGTGTTCTATGCCGGGCCGCTGGATGGTTATTTCGGGTATGAGCTGGGGCGGCTGGGATACCGGACGCTGGATTTCGAGCGGTTCACCGAACAGGGCGATCATCAGGGATGCGCGGTGATGAATTACGGCGACCGCGACGTGCCCTATACACGGATCACCGAGCACAAACATTTTTCCCCCTGGGAAAGCCATGAGGGCACGGTGTGTTACCGCGAATTCAGCCGCGCCGCCGCACCGGGCGACATTCCCTATTATCCGATCCGCATGGTCGACGAAAAGACACTGCTGGCCGATTATGTCGCTTTGGCCGAACAGACCGCCGGTGTCACCTTTGTGGGCCGGTTGGGCACCTATCGCTATCTCGACATGGATGTCACCATCCGCGAGGCGCTGGACACCGCCGCCGCCTTTCTGGCCTGTCAGGATATAGGCACAGCAATGCCCGCATTCGTGAAATCGCCCCTGTAAAGCCGCCGCTGACACCGGGCACGCAATCAGAAGATGTCGATATCATTCGCCAGGCCGTTCAGGCTGTCCACACCCTGAAGCCAGATTTCGGTGTCGCCGAAATCCAGCACCACCATGCCCTGCCGGATTGATCCGAATTGCGACACCACCTGCGCCGGGGTCAGGCTGCCCGCCCAAAGGGCATCGTCCAGACGCAGGGTATCTTGGCCTTTGCGGAAATCGGTGATCTGATCGGTCTCGCCACCGGTGGTAAAGATAAACACATCCGCGCCCGCCCCGCCCGACAGGGTGTCATTGCCACCGCCCGCATGGAACCTGTCATCCCCATGGCCTCCGGTGACAAAATCGGCACCGGCCCTGCCTCTTTGCGGGGTGTCGTGCCAAACATCGTCACCGCCATGCAGAAACACCCGGTCACGGCCATCGCCACTGTGCACCTGATCGGCGCCAGCGCCCCCAAGGATCGTGTCGTCCCCTGCCCCGCCCGACAGCGTATCGTTACCATTGCGCCCCAAAATCAGGTCATCTCCGCCCTGCCCGTCAAACAGATCACCGCCGCCACCACCCTGAATCGTGTCGTTGCCATCGCCGCCCAGCACAGTATCGCTGCCCGATAGGCCCCTTTCGGCCATGTCCAGGAACAAATCATCACCCGGTCCCAGATTGGCCCAATCACGCCCCGGGCCGCCTATCACCGTGTCGTTGCCCGCCCCGCCATAGATCACATCGTCATGGATGCCGCCCACGATGGTGTCATTGCCATCGCCGCCACCCAGGGTGTCGTTCCCGCCGTTGCCATGGATCAGATCATCGCCGGCGTCACCAAAAGCCTGATCGTCCTGGGTCTGGCCCAGCAGGGTGTCGTTGCCCGCCCCCCCGATCAGCATGTCGGTGCCCGCCCCCCCCACCAGACGGTCGTGGCCATCGCCCCCGTTCAACAGGTCATCGCCATCGCCCCCCCGCAGGGTATCATCACCGTCACCGCCCGACAGCGTGTCATCACCGTCACCGCCGAACAGCTGGTCATCGCCGTCTTGACCCTGCAGCAGATCGTTGCCGGCCAGCCCACGAATCATATCGCTGCCCCAATACCCCTCAAGCCGGTCCACCTCCATTGTGCCGGTCGCCTCGCGCAGGATAAGAAGCGGCGGACGGTCCGGGCCAAGAGCGATCGCGGCGCGCACCGCCTCGGGGTCAAGGGCACCGCCATAGGCGCTGGCAATGTCGATCCGTTCGTCGCGCCAGGTGATCCGGGCACCATTCGCCTGGGTCACGATGGTCAGTTGTGCCGGATCGTACAGCATCGGAAAATCCGACAGATCCAGCCTGTCCTGCCCCGGATCGAAATCAATGATCCGGTCGCGGGTGGCATCTCTGCGCAGCACGAACAGATCGGCCCCTGCACCGCCGGTCAGCCGGTCATCGCCCGCGCCGTCAACGATGATGTCATCCCCCGCGCCACCGTCCAGCCGATCATCCCCCGCGCCCCCCATGAGCACGTCATCGCCGCCTTGCCCGGCGATGGGCTGTCCTGTATCGGCGGCGCTCAAGACACTGTTGCGCCCTAACAGCGAAAACGTCAGCTGTGCCAGACCGGGCGACATCTGCGAGGCGACGAATACCTGCATTTCATCGCCCAGACGCACGGCCGCAATCGCCGCAACATTCGCCAACCCGAAACCGGCCTCGTGCACCAGGGTTTGCAGATGCACCAGCGCCCCATCGGGCAACAGCGCGAACAGGCTGATCCCGTCATCGCCGCCGCCCGCCAGGACAAACACCTGATCGCCGGACCGCACCACCGCGATGTCCTGGACCATGGCAAACCGGGTGTGCAGGCTGTCCAGCAGGTGATCAGTGGGGGTCAGACCGCCCCCCGGCGCAAGCTCCAGCACGCTCAGCGCACCCCCCTGCCCATATTCGGCGGCCGAGGCGACAATGACAAAGGTTTTGCCATGGGTCGCAATCACCTCCAACGCGGTGGGTTGCCCCAACAGGCCCAACCCCTTGTCGGCGCCCATCTCACCGGTCAGCGTCAGACCGCCCCCCGGCGCGATCAGGTAACTGCCCAAACTGTCGCTGCCCCGGTCCAGCACCAGAAGATACTCCTGCCCGCCGACATCCGCCGTTGCCAGCGCCACCGCATCGCCGGTTCCGATGCTGGCCCCGTTATGGGCCGCCTGACGGGTAAACCCGCCCTGCCCGTCCGGGCGCAGGCCATAGATCCAGCCATTGCCGCCATCGGCCACATAAAGATACCCCGCCCGCGACAGTGCCACCCCTGCCTGCGCCGGATCGGCCCCGCCATAACCCGCAAGACGCACCGGCGGGCCAATCCCCCCTGCCGATTCAACCCCATAGCCATACATCATGCCCGCCGCATCGGTGCCGGTCACGATCACCGTCTGGCCAGCCACATCAATCAAACTGAGGGTGCCTTCGGACAACGCACCCATGTCGGCGGTGAACGACCGGGTGTCGGTCAGACGGGCCAGTTGCCCTTCGGCCAGTTGATACCGGCTGAGCCCGCCATCGGGACCGGACACCGCAGTGATGAATACGGAACCGTCCTGAACGTCCTGAACCTGAAGATCGCTTATGGCGATGTTCAGCGGCGTGTCCACGCCCTCGACAATGCCCCGGAACCGCAACGCCATCCGCCCATCCTTTCGCATCATACGAAAGACAGGACTGACAGCCCAATCCGGGCAAAGCCGAGCGGAATTCTGGCGCTGGCGTGGATATTGAAGACAAGTTGAACCCGGATGCCAACCGGTTGTTTTTCATGAATATACTGTTAATTAAAAACAACCGTCCGCCGGCGCACCGGGCGTAGCCGCCAAACCCTCAGGCCATCATCTTTTCATGCAGGGCAATCGCCTCTTCGAGGTCTTCGAAATACTGGACCTGGCCTTGCTCCAGGACGATCGCCGAATTGCAAAACCCGCGCAACTGCCCCATTTCATGGCTGACCATGATGGCGCTGCTGTATTTCATCCGCTCAAGAAACACCGCCTTGCTCTTGCGTTTGAACTGGGCATCTCCCACCGCCGTCACCTCATCCACCAGATAGGTGTCGAAATGAATGCCCATCGACGCCCCGAACACCAACCGCCCGCGCATCCCCGACGAATAGCTGCGCACGGGCATGTGGAAATGCTTGCCCAGTTCTGCGAAATCCTCGACGAAATCACACAATGAATCGGTGTCCACCCCGTAAATCCTGGCCAGGAAACGAACGTTCTGGGCACCGGTCAGTTCGCGGTGGAACGATGTACCAAGCCCTACCGGCCAGGAAATCGTGCCATCGCTGTAGATCTGGCCGCTGTCCGGGCGCAGGGTGCCCGCGATCATCTGCAACAGGGTCGATTTTCCGGCCCCGTTGCGCCCCAGCAGCGCCAGAGATTTACCTGACGGCAGAGTTGCCGTCAGGTTGTCGAGAACGACCTTGCGTTCACCGCGCAAATAAAAGCTTTTCGACAGGTTTTCGAACTGGATCATTCCACAACCCCTGTCAGCGCCGGTCGCGGATGCTGTAATATACCAACGCCATGATCCCCCAGGCCAGCACAAGGAACAGGGCCATCAGCCCGCTGAGCGTGAAGCGTTGCGGATATTGCGAACTGCGCGCCATTGTCGGTTGGATATAGGTCGCCAGATAGCGTGACTGTCGTGTGGCATTGGCCCGCGCCGCATCAAGTGCGGTCAGCGATGCACGATAGGTTTCCTCGGCAAATTCCCGGTCCACGCTCAGGCTTTCGAATTCGGCGATCAAGGTCGGGTAATCCTCGGCCAGGCCGCCCAGTTCGGCACTGTTGTCGGCGGTGGCGAAATTTTCCCGCTCATCGGCAATCCGTTCGCGGATCACGTCGATCCGGCGCGATGCCTGCACGGTGCGCGGATCGTTGTCATTGGCGGTGTTGCGCAAAAGATCGTATTCGATCAGCGCCTCGGCCAATTGCTGTTGCAGGTTGTTCAACACCCCCATCCGGCCCTGAATATCGGATTCGGGATCGACGATCTGGGTACGGGTTCGGAAATTGGTCAGCGCCTGACGCGCCAGTTTCAGCCGCGCAAGCGATTCGTCCAGATCGTTGCGGGCATAGCGCATGGCATCTTCACGCGCGGTGATGTTCAGAGCGTTGATCATCGCCTGGCTTTCACGCACGATAGACCGGGCGATGGTCTGGGCCGTGTCGGGATCGAAAGCCAGAACCTCAAGCGCGATCAGGCCGCTGGCCTGATTATAGGAAATCCGCACAACCCGTTGCCAGTACCACAACAACCCCTCAAGCGAAGCATCGGGCCACAGGGAAAACACCGGATCTTCCCGCCAGTGGGTGGAATAATAGCCAATAAGGTCAATTTCATCGTCGATCCGTCGGACAATTTCCTGGCTCTGGATGAACTCATACAAAACATCACTGTCGGACGACGTGGAGGCGCCGGTAAACTGCGCCAGCCCGCCCAGCAGATCCGAGGCGCCACCGGTTTCTTCCTGACGGACGGTAAAACCGGTGCTGGAACTGTATTGATCCACCGCCATGACCCACAAATAAAACACCGTTGCCGCCAGAGGTGCCACGACCAGCGCCAGAAAACTGACCAACAGCCCCCAGTGGCGTTTTTTCATCTGCGCCGGCGCCGCCATCGGGCGGACTTGCACACTGGCCGCCATGGCCGGACCCGACTTGCCGCCCTGGCGCTGCGGCCCGCCACCGGGCCCGGGTTTGCGCCTTGCCCCGCCACCACCTTGACCCTGCGCCGGTCGTTGCCCACCATCTTGATCCCGGCGCGCGGGCGGGGTCTGTTCCTGTGGATCGCCTTCGGCGACCGCAAGTCCGGGTTGTTTCCCCTGTACTGCCAATATATTCTTCCTGAAATCTGCTGCCGCCACTCACAGCCATTACATACTCTTATTTAATGATGCCATGAAAGGGCCAACCGAACCATGTCATCCGACCCAACCGGCGCCGCGCCACTTGTTCCGACAAATTTTAAACGTCGCCGTTTTGCAACCGGACGCACGGTCGTGGCGCTGTTACTGCGCGAAATGTCCACGCAATACGGCAATTCGCCGGGCGGCTATATCTGGGCGCTGGTTGAACCGCTGGGCGCGATCCTGATGCTGAGCCTGGCATTTTCGCTTCTGGTCAGAAACCCGCCCCTGGGCAACGATTTCCTTCTGTTCTACGCGACCGGGTTCATCCCTCTGAACATATTCCTGTCGATTCATCAGGCGATCGGCGGCGCACTGGGGTTTTCGAAACCACTGCTGATGTATCCCACGGTCACCTGGCTGGATGCGGTGACCGCCCGATTCCTGCTGAACTCCCTCAGCCAGGCGATGGTTGCCTATCTGCTGTTTACTGGCATTTCAATCTTGTCGGACACCCGCAGCGTTCTGAACATGGTGCCAATCATCCTGGCCATAACTGAGGCAATGCTGCTGGCGCTGGGGGTCGGGATGGTGAACTGTGTCCTGTTCGGACTGTTCCCGATCTGGAGCCAGGTCTGGGGCATCCTGACCCGGCCACTGTTCTTGGCCTCGGGGGTGTTTTTCCTGTACGAGGGCCTGCCGCCCATGGTGCAATCTTTACTATGGTACAATCCCATCATCCATCTGACCGGGACTTTGCGCGACGGTTTTTATCCCACCTATAACCCCACCTATATCAGCCATCTCTATGTGCTGGGACTGTCACTAGGGATGATCCTGCTGGGAATGATCCTGCTGGGCCGCTATCACCGCGATATCCTCAATCGCTGACCTGTTGTGCGGCGATCTTGCATTCCACCAGAAGGGTCGCATGATCAGTGTTGGTGCGTCCGGTCAAACCGTGCCGGATCGCCCGCCCCAAAAGCCGTGCAAACAGCACCCGTTGGCCGGAATAGTGCCTGATCTTCAGGGCCCATTTCGGCAGGATCAGCACCAGCAGGGGCCAGAATTTCCACCCCGCCGCTTGTCGATAGACCAGCATCAGGTTGCGGTGGTAATAATACACCTTCCAGATCGGTCGGAACCGCGCCGATTGTGCCACGAAGGTGGAACAGTCATGTTCGAACCGCAGCTGCGGAAAAAACCCGATCCGCCCCCCCGCCTGAGACAGTGACAGCGTGTAAAGGCCATCATCGCCATAGACAAACAGCCGCCCGTCGGGGTAACCGATCCGCCTGATCGCGGCGCGCGAGACGAACAACCCCACAAAGGATGCGACATCGACCTGCTGAACCCCCCCGTCATAGGCATCGGGAAGCAGGTGGAACGGGCCACGCCCCTGAAACGGGTTGCCCCCGGGGCGGTTCGCCGGGCAAATCGTGCCATCGGGGTAATACACCGCCGCCACCGCCGCCTCCCATCCGGTCAGATCGCAGGTCTGAAACAGCGCCAGCGCCCCGGGGTCGGGGCGGCCATCATCATCCATCACCACGATCCAGTCGGGATCGAACTGTTGCACCGCCAGGCGCATTCCGGTTTCAAACCCCCCTGCCCCACCGATGTTGCGGGCGCTGCGCACCATCGTCAGCCGTGGGTCGGCAACCTCGGCCAACCACGCCGCAGTACCGTCGTTCGATCGGTTGTCCACCACCACCACCGCCGCCAGATCCGCCGCCGGGCTGTCCAGAAGACGCGTCAGAGTGCGTTGCAGTTGCCTCAGCCTGTTGTGGGTCACCACAACCGCCACAAGGCGCCGCGCCGGTGTGTTGTCACCCATCCCCTGGCCTTTCACATTGCGCTCCGGCATCCGTGGTGTTCCATTCTGACCCCGGGGTATTTCATGATCACCTTGGGCTGACAATCAGCCATCAAACGGTCATAGATGACATTGCCCCGCCATCACCAATGTTTCGCGCGCGAAACATTAGCCTAGGGTTCATCGCCCAAAAACGCCAGCAATCGGTCACGCAATTCATCATTCAAAGCGGCACCGCTGATCACCATCCGGCCATCGCCGTTGATGTCCACCTGCACCCCGTCGCGGGGGATGAACCGGGCCTTTTTCATGCAGGTTGTGGCGGTTGATGTCGGTTTTTCACCGCTGCTGGCCCGCTCAAGCACCGCCAGTTCATCGGCGGCACTGTTTGGGGCTGCCTGTTGCAAGGCCACGCACAGGCGTGGAGCCAGATTTGGATCGTCGCCCAAGGCTTTGGACAGCTTCAAACCTGCCCGCTCTCCCAATGCCGGGGCAAACCGCAACGCCCCGTCCAATGCCCGCACGATCCCCAAAAAGCTGCCGATTTTTGACCGCTTCGCCCGAGATGCCGTGTGAAACAACCGCTGCAACGCTGTCTTTTCCGTATCAAACACACCGTGATCGACAGATTTTGCCACAATCCGCGCGCGTTCATAATAGCTGAGCCCAAGGCGGATCTCGTTTTCCTCGACCATCGCCAGATAGGCATCCGACGATTGGTCGGGATGGCGCAACAAGGCCAGAACCGTGCCGAATGCGGCATCGCCTGTCTGGTCCTGCAGATGTCGCAGCGCCTGACACCGGCGCCAGCCGGAAATCAGCCCATAACGCCCGTCGCCCAGATCGCAGACTTCGATCGGGGTCTGTTGACCGCGCGCCCGCAGGCTGGCCATCAGTGCCGCCATATCGTCATCGTCGTCAGAGGGGGCGATCCTGTCGCGTACCAGATAATCCAGGTCGATCGCCGCAAGCGGCAGTGTCAGAACCATGCGCCCCTCTTGCTGCGCCCGGGTCATCGACTGTGTCACCTCTTGCAATGCCGCAAGGGCCGCAGCGCTGCCCGCGACATCGGCAATCGGCGCACGCCGGGGCATCTGTGGCGCCACCCCCATGGGATACATCGCCTTGGTTTCCAGCGCCGCCTCTGCCAAGGGTTCACCAAAGGGAAACGGATTCAGACGCTTGCGTTTCGACATATGCGGTCTCCTTCTGGGGCGGCAGACTGACAGCGGGCCGTGAACGGCACCCTACCCCGCCGCGCGGTCTGATGTTTCGCGCGCGAAACATTTCTGGCGGCCGGAGTCATTGTCGCACCGCCAGCTCATCGCGCCGCCAACTGCCCACCAGCAGGGCCTTGAACGCGGCATAGGTGGCATCGAAGGTTTCGCGCCCCCTGACATAGGTTTCGCGGTTGAAGTCGCGGTAATCTGCCTCGTAGATGCCTTGCACCTGTTCGCCGGCCTGACCGATCAGCGCGGTGAAATCCTGCCGGTGGGGCGACAGGGTGGGGCCCAGATAGGCCTGAATCAATGCCGCCATTTCCGCCTGTTGTGCCCCGTCATACCGGGTGACAACCGCACGCACGGCATCCCATTCGAACGTCAACCCTTCGCGCCCCAGGGCCCGGGCGGCCATGTTCTCGGCGTCTTCGATCGAGGAAAAGGTGGAATGCAGCATGTCAAAAAACCGCCCCGTGGAATCGAATTCCAGAAACGACGCCCCCAGCGGCACCAGCAGGATATCCGCCGCCGCCAGACCGTTGATCGTGAGATAGCCAAGGGCGGGCGGGGTATCAACAAACACGATGTCATAATTTTCAAGCAGCCCGTCGGCGGCCAGACTGTCGCGCAGAACGTCCCACAGTTTCCAGCCACGCCCCTGCATCCGCCAGACCGGGATCTGGAATTCGGCCCAATACAGATTCAGCTGTGCACCGATCAGGTCGATGTTGGGCCAATGGGTTTTCTGCACCAGATCGCCCGCCTTGATGTCCAGCGCATCCGACAGCGTATCGTCCAGCGGGTGGGGCGCATCGCCCCGGTCAAGACGGCGCTGGTTCTCGCCGCGCAGATAGGTGGCATAGTGGCGCGCGAACAGCGGAAAAACGGTTTGCCATTCATCGGTCACCTTCCCCCCGAAGATCGAGGTCATCGAGCCCTGGCTGTCCAGATCCAGCACCAGAACCTTGTACCCGTCCAGTGCCGCCGACATTGCCAGATGCGCCGCCGTGCTGGTCTTGCCCACGCCTCCCTTGAAATTGGCAACCGCAACAATCTTGGCCGACAGCCCCGCCGGCCGATAGGGCAGGTATTTTTTCGCCTTTGATCCTTCGCTGCCGAAATGTGCCCGCAGGCGCAGCACCTCGTCCAGGGTGAACCATTTGGCGCCGCCCGGGGTTTCGCTGGTGCCTTGGGGCAGGTCGGGATTTGCCTTGAGTACCCGGCGAAAATGGCCGCTGGCCACCGGGATCAGGTAACGGGTGATTTCCCAGGTCGAAAACAATCGCAAATGGCGCGCGCCTGTCGCTTCAAGCCCGCGGGACACCAGATTGTCACGCCCTGCCGTGCAGGCCCCTGCGATGTTGGAAAACCCCATGGTCGAGGTGCGTTCGCCCAATTGCGCAAGCGCCTTGTCGGGGTCGATGTTGAAATAAGGAGGTAGGCCAGTTGCAGGATCTGTTTTCATTGCGGCCTTCTGTATGTTCCATGATGTGCGTCGTTTCATGCAATGTATCAGGAAAAGCAGAACATGAAAGCATTTTGCGAACATAGTCGCTTTTCCCCAGGTATTTTGCGGTTTTTCCTGAGTATTGCGCCGCCGGTACAGGTTTGTATGCGATGCTGTGGTTCGATTTATCAGTTATATTTTGTTAGTTATACGTTACAGAGGATTGAGGTTTGCGTAAAATCTTTTTGAATCAATACAACAGTCGATAAATCCTCATGGGGTGTGACTCTGATACCCCGTTCAGGCGATTCTGATCCACCGTTCGTGCGATTCCGATCCACCGTTGGTTTGCTGGACTTGACCTTGGGAATCCCTAAGGTGTCACTGAAACCCCGATCACATCGGACCCGGCGCAGATCGGGCAAGCGTGGATCGGGCAAGCGCAATCGGGCAGGGTGGCGCAGGCCGCAACAGGTGAACAGGCGATGGCACGGGGCAAAATTCAGGCCACAACTCGGGCCGCATCTCGGGCCACAACTCGGGCCGCATCCGGGATCGGGGCGCGGCAGAGCATTGCTGATTTCTTTGTCTGCGATATTTTTGCGGCCAGCCCCAAGGCCGATTTGGGCACCATGGAACATCCGGTGTTTTCCCTGTCTACCCGGCCTGACCGGCGCATCCTGTCTTATGAGCATAACGGGATTTCGGTGCAGGTCACGCCATCGGTGCGGGGCCGGGCGACGATTTATGACAAGGATATCCTGATTTATTGCATATCCCAGTTGATGGCGGGGCTGAATGCCGGGCGCGCCGTGACCCGCACCTTGCAACTGACGGCGCATGATCTGTTGGTGGCGACCAACCGCGACACCGGCGGTGACAGTTACACTCGTCTGCGCGAGGCGTTCGAGCGTTTGGCCGGCACCCGCATCACCACCAACCTGTCCACTGGCGGGCTGGAAACCACCACCGGCTTCGGGCTGATCGAAAGTTGGCAGATCGTACGGGCCACCCGGGGGGGGCGGATGATCAGCGTCATGGTTACCCTGTCGGATTGGCTGTTCCGGGCGGTAGTGCAGAAATCGGTCCTGACCCTCAGCCGCGAATATTTCCGTCTGCGCAAACCGCTTGAGCGGCGGATTTATGAACTGACCCGCAAACATTGTGGCCGACAGCCCGAATGGCGGGTCAGCGTTGCCACCCTGCACAAGAAATCCGGCAGCACCGCCCCCCTGCGGGTGTTTCGTGCGGCCCTGCGCCGGATGATCGGTGACGATACCCTGCCCGATTATGACATGACCGAAGATCCCGGCGATCTGATCTTGTTCCGCCGCCGGGTCGTGGTGACAGAGCCGGGCGCGGCACCGGTGCTGTCGGCCGATGGTCTGGCTGCGGCCCGGGCCGCAGCGCCGGGCCATGACATCTATGCGCTTGAGGCCGAATGGCGCGCCTGGTGGCACGACACCGGTCGGCCTCGGGTTGCGGTTCCCGATCGGGCCTTTCTGGCCTGGGTGCGCAAACGGGCAGGGCGGCCGTGACACCGCGGATTTCGGTGATCGTGCCAGTCCATGACGTGGCCGGATATGTGGCCAACTGCCTGGCCTCGGTGCTGGGCCAGGGGTTTACTGATTTCGAACTGATCGTGGTGGATGACGGATCGACCGACGGCAGCGGCGATCTGGCCCGTGCGGCGGTGGCGGGCGATCCGCGCGCCCGGGTGGTGCACCGGCCCAACGGTGGGCTGTCGGCGGCGCGCAATACCGGGCTGGATCTGGCGCGGGGCGATCTGATCTGTTTCGTGGACAGCGACGATCTGCTGGCCGCCGATTACCTTGGGAAGCTGGAATCCGCCCTGCGCGACAGTGGCGCCGATTGGGTGGCCTGCGGTATTCGCTTTGTGCCCGCCAAAGGTGGCGCGGGCTTTGCCCATTCGGCGCTGCACGGGCATCCGTCCTGTGACGGGCTGGACAGCCCCGTGCGTTATGATCTGACCGACTGGTGCGATGTGGTGCGGCACTTTCCCTCGGCCTGGAACAAGATCTATCGCCGCGACCTGATCGGCGACATCCGCTTTGACGAAGGGCTGAATTACGAGGATCACGCCTTTTTCTATCGCTATGCCTGCCGCACCGATCATCTGGTGCATCTGCATCTGCCTTTGTATTGCAACACCCAGGGGCGGCCCGGCCAGATCACCGCCGACGGCAGCGTCCGGGTGTTTGACCAGTTCGCGGTGCTGGACATCCTGCGCGCGATCATTGCTGGGTCGCACAAGACCGGCGGAGCCACTGCCTTGGCGCGGGTTGTCACCCGGCTGACCTTTGAGCGCAGTCAGGTGATTGCCGACCCCGGTCTGCGGGCCCGGTTCCTGGTGCAAAGCCGCGCCGCGCTTGGCGCAATGGCCCCCGATGCGGCCCTGGGGGTGCCGGCGTTCTGGATGTCGCTGTTGCAGGGGCGGGTGCCGGTCAGCGTGGTGATCCCCAGCGATGGCAATGCCTGCGCCCTGAACGACACCCTGACCGCCCTGGCCCGCCGTACCTTGCCCGAGGCCGAGCTTTTGGTGGTGGCCGACAGTCCCGCCAGTGCCCCTGGTCTGGCCGCTTTGGTGGCACAGGCGGCGGCGCGGTTGTTGATCGCACCCGGCGTGGGCGACATGACGGCACGGGTGGCGGCGGCGCGCAATGCGGGTCTGGCAGGCGCGCGTGGTGAAACGGTGGTGTTTCTGGATGCCGGTGACATCTTGCCGCCCGAGGCGTTGGTGACGTGGCACAACCGGCTGTGCCGGGCAGGGGCCGATCTGGGTTTTGCCCGCTTTGTCATGGCGCCCGAAACCGGAACCGGCGCCGATGCGGGCCATTCCGGCCTGCACGATCGCCCGGGCCTTGCGGCGCGGCCGGGGGTGGCGCTGGAATCCGACAGCGGTTTCGTGCCCGACCCGGGCGATGCCCTGTTCCTGCATGCCCATCCGTCGGCCAAGATTTTCGACACCGCGTTCCTGCGGAATAACGGGTTGGGGTTCAGGGCCGGGCCGTTGTCGTCGTGGCAGATGCTGTTCGCGGCGGTGGCGCGGGCCGGTCGGGTGCTGTATCTGCCCGGTCCGCCGCCGCGTCTGGGCAATGGCCCCGACACCCGGCGCCTGTGGCGGACGCCCGTGGCGGCGCATGATCTGGTGGCGGCGGTCGATGCCTTGGCCGGGGCCTGCCCCGCGGCGGCGGCCCCGGCGGTGCGCGCCCGTCTGCTGCTGCGGGCAATCTGGGAAAAGCTCAACTTTGCCGACTTCCCCGATCCCGATGCCCGTACCCGGTTCGTCTCTGACGCGGTGGCGGTATGGCGGCAGGGGCAGGGGGCAGGGGGCGACATCACGCCTGACCCCTATGTCGGCCCCTATCTGCGCAATCTGCTGGGCCTGCCGAATCTTCCCGAGGATTGAATTGCAGCCCCGGGCAATCTTCTGCAAACAGTGCCCGGGGCGCAGGCCCCACTTGGCAAAGACATTCAGGAGCCGAAGATGCAGAAATTCAGATCCACCGATGGTGCCACATTCGATTACGATCTGGATTTTGCCGAATTCGATTATGCTAATATTTCGTTTTTCGATGCTGAACACAAAGACATCCTGTTCCATCTGTCCTTGCGTCGCACAGCCGGGCTGGCGGTGATCAACACCCGGCGCACTGGCCAGTGGCAGGCTGAACGTCGCCGCGACACCGCGTTTGTGCCCGCCGGTGACAAGGTGTCGATCCGGTTCGGGGCAGGGCGCGTGCAGGTTCTGCTGAACGGTGCCGGGGTTTTCGATTTGGCCGAGGAGGACCTGCCGGGGCTGGAAACCATCGCGGGGGTGAATTTTCAGGGGGCGCTGGTGCCCGGATCAATCCTGTTGGGGGGGCCTGGCAACAGCCCGCGCAAGACCTTTGGCGCGCTGGATTTCGACGGCCCGCTGTCGGTGGTCGGTTGGGCCGCCGATCCGGCGCTGCATGATCAGGACCTGAGCCTGGCGATTGTCGGGCAGGATGAACCGATCCGCGTCGTGCGTCTGCCGCGCCCGGATCTGGCGGCACGCCACGGTGTGGCGGTGCCTGACATCGGCCTGCGCGTGGATCTGCCCGGGCGCATCTGGTGTGCTGCCGATGCCGCCGGTGAGGTGCGGCTTCAGGCATGCAACAACGGTCTGCACTGTGGCGCGCCCCTGGTATTGCGGCGGGACGATTTGCCGGATCGGATTGAATCTCTGGTCGCCGGCGCCGGGCCTGAAACCGACGCCTTCACGCTGATGCAGGCCCTTGAACACGCAAGGTTCGGCGATGTCTGGGGCCGCTTGTCGCCCGAGACCCGGGCGCGGCTGGCCGGCGCCGCCCATACCCTGGGGCTGGATCGGTTTCTGGCGCCGGTGCGCCCGCAGACCGCTGCCGATATTGGCCCCGATATTGGCCCTCTGGCCGATACAATGGCGACTGAACAGGCGCTGTTGTTCACCCTGCGCCGCGCCTTCGGGGCCGGGCTGGACCAGATCCGCACCGGCGCGCGCAGCGACCGGCCGATCGATATTCTGGCTGCGCTGCTGGAGCAGACCACCCTGACCCCCCGGGCACAGCGCGACCTGTATCTGTCACTGACCGATGCCTTTTGTCAGGCGGGTTGTTTCGAAGACCTGTATGCCCATGCCCAGTCCCATGATCTGCACCGTTATTCGCGGGGCGATACCAACTGGCACAATTCGGTGATCCTGCCGTTTCTGTGCCACGAGGGGCGGCTTCTTGAGGTGCGGGCGCTGATTCACAAACTGGCCGAAAGCGATGACAGCGGTTGGTTTGCCACGCCTGCCATTGCTGCCACCGTGCGGGCGGTTCTGGCGATGCCGCGCACCCCGGCCAATGAACAGGACATCGAAAACCTGCTGCGGGCGTTTTTGTTCTTCGTCATCCGGCGCAGCCATGGATACTGGGACAGGGCCCCCTGCGTGGCGCTGATCGGGACCATTCTGACCCTGCTGGAACATATCGACAGCCTGCCCGATTACATGATCACCATGGTGGTCGAGGCGACCCTCACCGCCTATGGTCTGTCGCCCACCTATTGGGCGGGGCTGGCCCGGGCCGTGGCCGAAGGCCGGATCGACCCCCCCGGGCCGTTGCGCGAAGGCGCGCGCGCCTTTGCCCTTTTGACCGCGGACCGCCCCGGCGCGTTCGAGGCGGGGCTGGCATTTTTCGACGACTGGAAGGTGGCTGGTTTGGCGCGGCTGCGGATCGAACGGATTGGGGCCGGCGCGGTGGATCTGACCACGCGGTTGCCCGGCCGCCAGGCCCGTGGTCAGGAACCCGACGAAGGCGCGGTGTTGCGCGCCCTTGCCTTTCCCGGTCGCGGTGATCGGCCCGGCGACAAGGCCCTGTATCCGCTGTCGCGCGCCGCGATCCGCACCCGTCACAACGAAGCGCCGAAATCAGAGTATTACCGCCTGCAAGGTGACACCAGCAGGGCGGCCACTGCGTTTCTGGCTGCCGCCGGCACCGCCCCCCACAGTGACGCGCAACTGGACAGAATCCTGGCCGCCATGGGAACGCTGGCCGCGCCGCGCAATGGTTTTTTGGGCATTGGCATGATGCTGGGCCTGTATGACGGGTTGACCCGGCTGGGGGCGGATCCCGCGGCACAGCGGGTGCTGGCACGGCTTGCCGGGCTGCGGGCGGACATCCCGAAGGAGAACCAGATCGGGCTGTTCCGCGCCCCTGCGATCCGGTCGGCGTTGCTGGTGTTGGCGCTGCGGCGCGACGATCCGGCGGTGCGGGCCGCGTTGGCGCTGTTTCCGCATTTCGACCCGGCCGAGGCACCACAGCCGCCGGTCGATCCGGTGGCGCGCCGCACCGGGATTTGGGATGTGGCCGCGCCGCTGTTCTCGACCCTGGTTGTGGTGTTTTCCTGTCGTGCAAACCTGGACGGTCGGGTGGCGGCGATGCGCAACGGCTGGCTGGCCGGGCTGGCCGATCTGGGCATTCCCTATGTCGTGGTGACTGGCGGTGGCCATGGCCAGCGCGAAGATGACGTGGTGCGCCTGAACGCGCCGGACGATTACGAAGGCCTGCCGCAGAAAACCCTTGAGGCGGTGCGCTGGGTTTATCGCAACACCGCCTGCACCCATATGCTGAAAATCGACGACGACTGTTTTCTGGACGTGCCGGAATTCTTTCAGTCACAAAGTCACCGCAAGTTCGATTATTATGGCCGGCGCCTGTTCCGCAAACCCGGCGAAACCGACCGCATGTGGCACATGGACAAATCCACCTCGGCCCGCGGGCGGCTGGAGCTGGACAAATCCCCCGAGCCGTCGGAATATGCCGATGGCGGCAGCGGATATGTATTGAGCCGCCACGCCATGGGTGCGCTGCTGGACGCCGCCGCCAGCGCCCCGGGGGCCGCCCTGGTCAATGTCAGCTTCATGGAAGACAAAATGGTGGGCGATCTTCTGGCGCTGTGTGACATCCGCGTGGCCGAGGAGGATTTCCTGGTCTCGATCCGTCGCCGCACCCGCCCCGATGGCGTGCCCACGCCGATGTGGCTGAACAGCTTTTTCGCCGGTCCCGCCTCGGGGGTGAAACAGGTGCATCTGGACACCGCCACCGACCAGGCGCTGGCGCTGAAACGGGCCGGGCAGGGGGGGCTTTGGCCGAAAAAGCTGTGGCCCACCTTTGCGCCGGTGCGCCTGGGTTATCAGTCGGGCGCGCTGGAACTGATCAGCAACGAGGCCCGCCTGACCCGTGTGAACGCCGAGCCTCTGGCGGTGGTGGCCTGCATGCGCAATGAAATGTTCATGCTGCCGCATTTTCTGACCCATTATCGCAAACTGGGGGTGCGGGCGTTTCTGGTGATCGACAACCGGTCCGATGATGGCACGTTGGAACACCTGCTGGCCCAGCCCGATGTGGCGGTGTTTTCGGTCGATACCGATTACCGCCTGTCGCAGTACGGCGTGGCCTGGCAAATGGCGGTGGTGGCCAATCTGCGCGTCAATCGCTGGTCCTTGATGGCGGATGCCGACGAATTGCTGGTCTATCGCGGCTGGAAGCGCAAGGCGCTGCCGAAACTTCTGCGAAAGCCGGCCTTGCGCGATGCCGATGCGGTGCGCCTGCGGATGCTGGACATGTATCCCCGCGGTCCGCTGCGTGCTGCCACCTTTGCCAAGGGTGGCCCGTTTGCCGAGGCCGATCATGTCGATGCCCGGCCATTCTTGCGCGACACGGTCAGCCGTGGCCCGTTCAGCAATGCCGAAACCCTGACATCGGCCTTGCGTCACCGGTTGTTGCCCGGCGCGCGGCCCGATATTTTTGTGGCGCAGAAATTCGCGCTGTTGAAATACCGCCCCTGGATGCGGGTCTCGGCGGGGTTGCATTATTTGGCCGAGGCAAAGCTGGCCGATCAGGAAATGCTGTTCGCGCATTTCAAGTACAACGCCCATTTCCGCGCCAAGGCGGTCGAAGAGGTGGCCCGTGGCCAGCATTTCAACGATGCCGAGGAATACCGCAAATATCTTGATCTGATGGCCGAGGGGCGCGAGGTGATCTTTGACCCCGCCGTGTCGGTGCATTGGGACCATTGCGAAGACGTGCGCCGGATCCTGGACTGATCCGGCCTTGTCCCCGTTCTGCCCCGCCGTTTTGTAAGGAGCATTCGAATGATTGAAAGAAATCTGTTCTTTTACTGGGAAGGCCCCCGGCTGCCCGATATTTATGACAACAGCATCCGCTACATCACCGCGGTGAACCCGGAGTATGAGGTTGCTCTGGTCGATGGCACCTGTGCGCGCGACCGTCTGAAAGACCTCGCCCCGCGGCTTGAGGCGATTTTTGACGACATCCTGATCCCGGCGGTCAAATCCGACATCATGCGCATGGCGATCCTGCACAAATTCGGCGGGTGGTATCTGGATTGCGACAGCCGCCCCCGGGTCGGGCTGGACCACTGGGGGATGGGCGATCATGATCTGGCGTTGAAATATGTCGTGGTGAACGGCAAGATGTCGGTGCACAACAGCATCATCGGCGGCGCGGCGGGGCACGGTTTTTTTGCCCACAGTCTGCGCCTGATGGAACGTGTCGTGGTGGACCGGCTGACCCATTACAGTGTCTATCGTTCGACCGGGCCGGATTTGTGCCTGTTGTCTGCCACGCCGTTCCTGCGCGCCGAAAGCACCCGGTTTGATCCGATGGATTACGAACTGATCGATGTGATCCAGTCGCCCCACAAGGGCACCTGGACGTTTCAGGAATGTTGTGGCCTCTGGGCCAACGACACCGATCCGGTGGTGTTCCGCCCCCATGTCGAACTGGCCCGGATCGAACGGCTTGACGCGCTGGCCTATTTTCGTCGGATGTTCGACCGTTTCGCGGCGACGCAGGCCGACAATTACAAGAAACTGATGCTGCGCGCCGGGGTGCATTATGTGCACAAGCACGGGATCAGTGACGAAATCCTGTCTCTGTCAGAGCGGTTCGTGCCGCATGGCGAACGGGCCTATTACAACCGGCTGCACGACAAGCTGGCCGAACAGAAGGACGAGGCGGGCCTGGCCCGGTTGGCCCGGATCATGACGGCGCCTGCTGCGAACCCTGCCCCCTGAGCCGTTGCAGATACAACAGCGCCCCGGCCACCCAGGGGGCGTGCGACAGGGCCAGTTTATGCTGGGCCGGCTTCAGCGGATTGGCATAGCGCGGATCAATCCGCGCCAGCACCATCTGTACTGCGTGGCGGTAATCGCTGCTGTATTCATGCGACAGGCCGGTTGCCCCGTCCTGCAGCATCCGCGCCACCGAGGCGAGGACCAGCAGGCGCAGGACACCATCCTGAAAATGCTGTGACCGCGCGAACAGCTCCAAAAGATCGCCAGTCACCGAAATGTAATCGAACCGGGCACGTCCGGGGGCCGGCTGTGGCGTTGCCAGAACATGGCCGGGTTGCGTCGCCAGGGCATGACGGCGCAGGTTCATCAGGATGGCGTGATGGAACAGGATGTCGCCCTGGCCCAACCCGCCGGGAAAACACAGCCCATGGGCCTGCAAAAAATCCCGGCGCACCAGCTTGCCCGCCACATGGCGATCAAGGCAGGCCAGATGATACAGGGTGTCGACCGTGGTCATGCCCGTCGCTGCTGCCGGGTGGGCCAGCCCCGCCGCCCTGAGGGCCTGAAAATGCCGCAGGTCGCCGCCATGGCCCACCGCCCCGTCTGCCCGGCGGTGCAGGCCGGGGGCAAAGATGCAATCAGGCGCGTCCGCCATATGCCGGGCCATGTCGGCCAGCGCCCAAGGGGGCCGGGTATCGCCGGGGTCGAGAAAGCAAACATAGCCCCCCCGCGCCACGGACAGCCCCCGGTTGCGGGCGGTGCACCGCCCGTCATCGGCCATCGGCACATGGACGATCCGCGCATCGTCAAACCCCCGCAGCACGGCGCGGGTGGTCTCGGATGCGCCGTGATCGACCAGGATCAGTTCGAAATGGCCATGGCTTTGATGCATGAGGCTGCGGATCGACAGGGCCGTTGCGGCGGCCTGTGGCCCATCGGACAGGGCCATGATGCAGGATATGTCGGGGGTGTCTGTCATGGTTGGCCCACCTGTTTCACTCTGCGCGGATCGGTCATTGCGCCTGCCGCAGGCCCTGGCGCAGTTTCAGCATGTCGGGATGCTGCATCGGGCCGCGCACCCAGGCCCAGAACATCCCATCGGGAAGATCGCGCGCAATTTCCGATTCGTGGCGGTAATGGTAGGCGAAATCGGCATGGGGCACTCTGTCGATCATGTCATCGCTGACCGTGCCGGGCCCATGCACCCGGTTGATCGCCACACACAGCCGCGCCGCGCCCGACAGGAACGACGTGATCAGATCGGGGCGCAGGATGCCTGCGGACCAGCCGATGCTGCCCACCGTCGAGGCGGCAAAGGGGGCAAAATCGGGCCAGCCCGCGTCGATCGACCGGCGCAGGATCATCTGCAACATGTGCAGCATGTAAAAATGCCGCTCATCGCCCTGACGGATGTCCTGATCGGGGTGCTGGCGGTAATGATACCGGTGATCGGGCAGCATCGCCACATCGCCGGCCGCCACCAGGGTGAACATCTGGAACACATAATCGTCATAGGCCCGGACGTTTTCGGGAAAGGTGATGTTTTCGCGATCCAGAAAATCGCGCCGGTACACCCGCCGCCAGATCGACGGCTGGTCGGTGGCGATGTCGTGCCATGTCAGATCGACAACCTCCAGTCCGCCGAACCGGCGGCGGGGCAGGGGGGCGATCTTTTCATCCTCGGCACCGGTATAGAACGGCCGTTTCAATTGATCGTTGTAGAAATCGAACCCCGCTTGCACCACCACGCGACCACTGTAAAGCGACAGATCGTAAAGATCGGCAAAGCAGTTGGGGGTGACGAAATCATCGGCATCCACGAATGCGATATGGCTGGCATTCGACACAAGCCGGCCGTAATTGCGCGCCGAGGCGCAGCCGCCGTTCGCCTTGCGCACCACCCGCACCCGGGGATCGGCGGTGAAATGCGCGCGGGCCATGTCACCGCAGCCATCGGTGGATCCGTCATCGACAATGATCACGCGGATGTCGTCGCACCCCTTGCACAGCAGGCTTTCGGCGCAGTGCACCAGATAGGCGGCGGCGTTATAGGCGGCGATGACGATATCCAGCCCGGCGCGGCGCGGCGGCTGGTCTGTCGGGGCAGGGCCATGGTGCAGCACCCAGTCGGGGGCACCATCGGGGCCAATGTCGGTGTCGATGGCGATCCGGGCGGTGGCGCAGGGAAACACCCGCGCGCCACTGACCGGCGCCGGTTCCCGGGAAAACAGGCCGAGCCGGGCGCGCTGTGGCGCGCTCAGCCCGTCGATGACATGGCCGAACCTGTCAAACACCCCGTCGCCCAGCACCACCACCCCGTTCTGTGCTGCGGCGCCTATCACCCCGGCGACATCGGCGCGGTTCAGGGCGGTCAGGTTGGTCAGGCCGTTGCAGCGCGCCAGGGCCGCGATCAGGGCGGTGTCCCGGATGCCGTCTTCGGCAGGGCCGGCGATGGCGTGGACCCGCGCCCCGGGCAACAGCCGCGCCGTAAGAAATGCCAGAACCGGAAACGGGCCGCCCGCCAGATCGACGATGGTGGGATCGGAGCCCAGATCGAGACCGCCCAGAAAGGCCAGCCAGGTGTCACTGTCGCACTCTTGAACGGCGGTCATCAGGCGGTTCGCCTGCTCGGGTGCAACATCGCTGGGCAGGGTCAGCCGGGTGCCGCCAAAGGCCAGATCGCGCGCCCCCGGTTTCAGCCCTGCATCCGGCGGCCCACCGACATCGGGCGCGGGGTGCAGATTTTCCAGCGACCAGGACATGTTGTGCGCCGCAACCCGCAGCGACACATCGTTTTGTGACACTGACATGTGAAAATCGTGCACGATGCCCGCGATCATTACCGACACCCGGTCATCCATCACGTCGACCACCAGGGTTCTGAGATCGGCAATCGCCACGGGCAGCGGATGCGATTGTTCCTGCCCCCAATGGCCACCTGCGGCCATGCTGTTGAGCGCCAACCGTTCCCGGGCGGCGCGGATGGCCAGGTGGAACGGGCGGTCATCATCCTTGATGCGCAGTTCGAAACTGGCGTTCTGCCATGTGTCACCCACCCGGCCCAAGGTATATCGGCAGATGATCATGGCCGGTCCTTCCTGTTGCGCCCGGGGCCACGGCCGGGGGCCAGTCCTGCGCACGATGCCCGGATCATACCAGAGTATAGAAATCTTCGTCGCGGTCCGGGTCGGCCTGCGACACGGGGGGGCGGCGGTGCGGTTCGGGTCTGGTGCCTGGCGCCGAGGGCAAACAGGCGATGGCACGGGGCGGCGTGTCATAGACCTGCAACAGTTCGGCCATGTGATCCTTCATCGAATAGGGGTTCATCGCGCCTTGCCAATAGGCGCGCAGATCCACCTCTTCGTTCAGGATCGCGGCGATCCGGGCTTCAAAGGATTTGCGGCTGCCGTTGGCAAACACCAGGTCGGGGCAGCGGCCCAGTTCCTGGGCACCCCCCAGATCAGAGGTCAGCAGGGGAATGTGGCGGGCGTGCATTTCGATGGCGACCTGGGGCAGGTTGTCTTCCCACAGCACCGGGATCACCCCCAGATCGACCCCGTCCAACAGTTGATCCAGCTGGTCCTGGGTATATCCATCGGCGAATTTCACCGACGCGAACCGTTCGCTCAGGGCGCTGATCCGGTCCATTGTCTGCTGGTCGGTGCGGCGCGAACAGATCACCAGGGTGATCCGCCGGGCCTGTGCGACCGGCAGACGTTCCAGCGCCTTGAGCAGGAAAAAAAACCCCTTATCCTGCCGCATATACCCCAGATAGGCCAGCGTCAGGGTGCCATCGGGTTTCAAAAGGCTGCGAGCCGGCCGGGTTTTGGCGAATTTTGCCGAATGGCGGGTGCCGATATAACTGGTTTGCAGCAGATCGGGCGCGATGCCGTATCGCGCCGCCACCACGCCCACCCGATCGGATACGCACAGCACGGTGTCGCAATGGGTGTTGATCAGGTCGACCATCCGGGCACGGCGGTTGACATATTTGGGGTTGCGCGCTTCCATTTCCTGCAACAGTTCGCCTTTGGCCAGTTTCACCGGGGCCGCCGCATCCGATGCTGTGGCGGGCTTGATCCGGTTGCGATAAAACCGCACCAGCCGGTTGGCCACCCGCATGGCCGGGCCAAAGCCGCGGTCAAACAGTCGGGTGCCAGGGCGGATGCCCCATTTCTTCAGATTGAACGCCACGGCATTGGCCAGCCGCACCACCCTTTGGTCATGCCGGAACGGCAGGCAGTCGATGCATTTGCGCCCCTCGTCGAAATCGATGCAGTTCGCACGCTCTTTGAACCACAGGTTCACCTGTGGGCAGATCGGATAGTAATTGTGCAGCGCCAGGATCACCCGGGTTTCGGGAAACTGTTCCTTGAGCGCCAGCGCTGTGGCGGGCAGCCCTTCGAGATTGTTGAAATGCACCACATCGAAAGGGCCGTTGCGGCGGATGAAATCGAAAAAGGTTTCAACGGTGGCTGGATCGTCCAGCTGTCGTGGGTCACCGAACGAATGATGCGCGGGCGACAGAACGCCGGAATTGATGATCTCGAATCGGTTCTGGTTGTCATGCGCCGGTCCGTGGCGCACCCTTTCCCAACGGGGGGCATCGGAAAACAGATCATAGGAAATACCCGAGGACAGAAAGGTGCAGTGAATGTCATCTTCGTCGTCCAGCGCCGCGATCAGGTTCTTTTGATACAGGCTGACACCGCCGCCGCGCTTTTCGTCATCCAGATAATCGACCCAGTTGTAAAACAGAATTCTCATGATTGTTTTTCCGGGGGGGGCATCCGGGCCTCCAGGGCGTCGATCCGGGCCGCCAGATCGGACAGGTTGGCATTGTTGACCCGCTGGCGCAGCTGGATCAGTTCGGCAAACACAAACCCCAGCAGCAGACTGCGGTTGATGTTCTCGGGGCTGTCGGCCTGGGGCAGATGGTTTTCGAACTCGGCTACCGGCACGCTGCTGCCGGGCAGGGTGCCCAGCCAGGCCAGACCGGCCCGCGATTGTTCGCGAATATGGTCCAGCGTCGTGTCACCCCCGGGCGCCTTGCCATCCTGGGTGTCCAGATAAGACAGCGCCTGACTGCGCACCGCATTGATCGTGGCGCGGGGAAAGTCCATGTTCTGCATCAGCCGGACAAGTTCGATCACCCGGTCGTCCAGCCGCGGATTGGGATCTGTTTCCGCACGCACCAGATTTTCAGGCAGCTTGATTCCGAGGGTGTTGAAAAAATCCCGATGCAGCGCGGCGGGATCGTCCCGTTCGTTGCGATAGGGGCGGATCATCACGTTTTCGGCGCCCAGAATGTCGATCCAGGGGGCCAGGGCGCGGCGGTAATCGAAATGGATGTCCTCGATGTCGCCGGTCAGGGCCGTTCCCAGATCGGCGACAGGAAAGCTCATCTTGACCAGCTGGTTGTACCAGGACCGCAGATGCGCAGCCGGATCGCGCAGATAGACCACCGCCCGCAGGTTCAGATCGGCCGGACGGTCGGCCAGCACCCTGGCCAGGATATCTGCCGCGGCGGGAAACTGTCCCAGGCGCATGAATTCTTCCGAACTGATCAGTGTCGTCTTGTGGCCTTTTTCGTCGATATGACGAAACAGATCGCCCCACATCTGCCGGGGTGGGGTTGGATCGGTGAAATCATGCATCAGCCGCCCGGTGACCCCTGCCGCCGCCAGGATCGAAAACGCAAAGGCCGAATGCTTGGCGTTGTGAAACCAGATGCCGGGATACTCGATGCCCTGATTGGCCAGGAACCGGCGATGGCCGCTGAAGAAGACCTGAAGGGCGGTGGTGCCCGTTTTATAGTGACCGATGTGAAGGATAAGCGTCTTTGACATGTAATTCAGTCACCAGTAATATGCGAGTTTCGAACGACACTGCGTCTGTGCCGTACAAACTGGTCAGGGGTCAAGGTGGCGGGCGGGTATTGGCGGGCGGATGCCCCGGACAAGTGTTCCGGCTATACAACAATTCGGCAGGTTTTCCTGTGCCGCCACTCTGAATGGTTTGCCCTTTCGGGGCGGGTTCCTCAAGATCGGATGTGACAATCGGTTCGATGTGGGTTAACGGCCCGGCGGCCCGGTTTTGTCAGAAAATTTTCAATGCGGGCGCTTAAAGTGTTCGCAATATCCGTCTGCCAGCATCCGCAGTGTCGGATCTCTTTGCAAGAAGGTAATATCATGGCTTCCATCCTCGGCACTCCGAACAACGATCTTCTTGTCGGCACGCCTGATGCGGATACGATCGAAGGGTTTGCAGGCAACGATACGATTTTCGCGCTTGGCGGCAACGATGTTGTTCTGGCCGGCAGCGGGTCTGACAGTGTAAGTGGCGGCGATGGCAATGACAGTCTGGGCGGCGGTGCCTCGGATGAGGCCGACACATTGTCGGGCGATGCGGGCAACGACACCTTGTTGGGCGAAGGCGGCAACGACAGCCTGGATGGCGGCGATGGCGACGACAGCCTGGAAGGCAATGTCGGCAACGATACGTTGCAGGGGGGCAGCGGCAACGACACGCTGGCCGGGGGCACCGGCAACGACAGCCTGGTGGGCGGCCCGGGCATCGACACCCTGATCGGCGATGACGGCAACGATACCCTGATCGGCAACGACGAAGGCAACTTCCTGTTCGGGGGCACCGGGAATGACACCATCACCGGCGGCGCCGGTGAGGACAGCATGAACGGCAACGCCGGCAATGATACCCTGATCGCCGATGGCGGCAACGACACACTGTTCGGCGAAGATGGCGATGACAGTCTGGAAGCCGGTGACGGCGACGACATCCTGTCGGGCGGTCTGGGCGCCGACACCCTGCTGGGCGGCGATGGCCACGACATGCTGTCGGGTGGCGATGGGGCAGGCGTTGACATCCTTTATGGCGGCACGGGCGATGACACGATCGACGGCAACGATGGCAACGACCAATTGTTCGGCGAGGCCGGCAACGATTTGTTATCGGGTGGTGCAGGCAATGACACGGTCGATGCGGGCACCGGGCGCGACACCCTGTTTGGTGGCGATGGCAACGACAGCCTGACCGGCAACGATGAGGCGAACGATCTTTTCGGTGGCCTAGGCAATGACACCCTGATTGCCGGGGCGGGCGACGATTCGCTCAACGGCAATGAAGGGCGCGATTTGTTGGAAGGCGGTGATGGGCGCGATACCCTGATCGGCGAAGACGGCAACGATACGCTGGACGGTGGCGATGGTGATGACCCGCTGATCGGCGGTGGTCTGGGCGATGACCTGCTGCGCGGCGGCGCAGGCGAAGATTACCTGACCGGCAATGAAGGCGACGATACCGTCTTTGGCGGTGCGGGCGACGACCTGGTTTCGGGTTTTGACGGCAACGATGAAATCTTTGGCGGCGACGGCGACGATCACGTCGGCGGCAACAAGGGCAATGATTTTGTTCATGGCGGCGCGGGCAACGATTTTGTGTTCGGCGACCATGACGAAGATGTGGTGTTCGGCGGTCTGGGCGACGATTACATCGAATCCAACCATGGCTCCGACCGGTATATCCACGGTGGGGCCGACAACGACACGATCGTCTTCGTCTATCAGCCGGCCCCGGATTTCGCCATTGGCGACATTACGGTGACTTCGGGCCCTGCCTTCGGCTTTGCCGGGGCCTCGGGGGGGTTGGGCGATGATGTGGTGCGGGGGGCCGATCTGGTCGGGTTCCTGGATGGCGGTGCGGGCAACGATCTGATCGACGGATCGGTGGCGCGCACCGACATCACCGATTCCACCGGCGCCCGGTTTGAAATTCTTGGCGGGACCCGCCTGATGGGGGGCAGTGGCCATGACATCTTGATCGGCAGCGCCACCAACAACACCTTTTACGGCGACAAGGGTTTTGTGGTGAACGCCAATGTCGATACCCTGAATGCGCTGGACGGGGCGCAGGACAACACCCCGCAATGGCGTGACGCGCTGGACTGGATCTTTGATTTCGACAATGCGCTGATCACCGATGTGCTGATCGATGCCCCCCAGTCGTTCACCGACATCTTTGTGATCGGGCGCAACCACGATTACCTCTATGTCGATGCCGCTACGCCGACCCAGATCGTCACCAACCCGGCCGACGGCTTGGATGTGATCGAGGATTTCGATCCGCTGAACGACAAGCTGGACATGAGCGCGGTGGGCCGCACCTCGGATTATCTGCTGTCGCAGATGATCCAGGTGGGCAGTGACGTGCACCTGATCACGGCGCGCGGCACGATCATGCTGAAAAACACGCAACGCTCTGATCTGACCATCGACATCTTCAACCTTGATGGTGCGGGTCAGGATGGCGTGGTGCATTTCATGGATGATTTCATCGTCGATCCCACTCCCGATGAAATTGATGACACGCCGGAAGATCCGGCCGTGAAAGTGACGGTGTTCGGCGACACCGATACCGATCTGGGCCAGACCGAAGGCCATGACCACATCCTGAACGCCTCGGGTCAGGATCTGGACACCCAGCTTGCCCTGCGGGATTCGACCCAGACCCTGGGTTTTGGCGACGACATCTATTTCGACAATGCCGAAGGCAACAACATCGGCGGCAACGCGGGGCGCGACATCCTGATCATGCGCGGCGGCGATGACGAAGTGCATGCCGACGACAAGGCCGATTTTGTCAGCGCCGGCACCGGCGATGACCGCGCCGAGGGCAACCGCGGCAATGACATGATGTGGGGCGAATCCGGCAACGACAACCTGTTGGGCGGCTTTGGGGACGACATCATGGATGGCGGCGCGGGCAATGACGCGCTGACCGGTGATTTTGGCAATGATACTCTGTCCGGCGGCGGCGGCAACGACGCGATCGACGGATCGAACGGCGATGACCTGATCCGCGGCGATGCCCCGATCACCCTGGACGAATTCCGGTTGTGGGTGATCACGGAATTTTATGGCGTCGCGTTCGAGGATTACGATCCGGCGGTTCACAGCACCGGATATTTCGATCTGGAAAACCTTCAGATCAATCCCGAATTCCGTGACCCGACCAATCCCGATACGTTTTACAATATCGTTGTGCCTGACAGCCCGATCATTGTCGCAGGCGATGACATACTGTTTGGCGGCTATGGCAATGACACTATCTTTGGCGACGGCGGCAATGACACCCTGAAAGGCGGGCAGGGCCAGGACAGCCTGGATGGCGGCGCCGGCAATGATGAATTGCAGGGTTGGAGCGGCAATGACCTTTTGTTTGGCGGCGATGGCAACGACACGATGATGGGTGATCTGGGCATTGACAGCCTTTATGGTGGCGATGGCGATGATTTTGCCGATGGCGGCGCCGAGGTTGATCTTGTGATCGGCGGGTCTGGCAACGACACCCTGGCGGGCGGGTTTGGCAATGACACCCTGCGTGGCGATGCCGGGGCGGATGTGCTGAACGGCAACGGTGGCAATGACAGTATGATCGGTGGCGATGACGACGACCGGCTGTTTGGCGAAGCCGGCAATGACACCCTGCTGGGCGAAGCGGGCAACGACACGATCATCGGCGGCAGTGGGTTTGACCAGATCGAAGGCGGCAGCGGTCGGGATCGGATTTTTGGCAATGATGGCAACGACAACATCAAAGGAGAAGCTTGGGCCGATCTTATTTACGGCGGGACGGGGGATGACACCCTGGCGGGCAACCGTGGCAACGACACCTTGTATGGCGATGCCGGCAATGACCGGATGCTGGGTCTGGAAAATGCTGATGTGATGCGTGGCGGCGATGGAGAAGACACCCTTTTGGGCGGGGCTGCCAACGACCGGCTGTACGGCAATGCCGGCAATGACCGTCTGTTCGGTGGCAACGACAACGACCGCCTGTATGGTCAGGAAGACGATGATTTCATCTTTGGCGGCGCGGGCAATGATCAGGTTTTCGGCAATGTCGGGAACGATGTGATCGCCGGTGGCGGCGAGGATGACACCGTCGATGGTGGCGGCGGCAACGATCAGATGTACGGCAATACCGGTAATGATCTGATGCGGGGCGGCGTGGGTCGTGACACGATCGAAGCCCATGAAGGCAACGACACCCTGTTCGGTGGCGACGGCAACGACATCCTGCGCGGTGGTCTGGACAATGACGAACTGTATGGCGAGGTCGGCAATGATGCCTTGCTGGGTGGGGATGGCGCGGATTCCCTGTTCGGGGGCGTCGGCGACGATACGTTGGCGGGGTTGAACGGCGATGATGTGCTGAACGGCGCCGCCGGGGCGGACAGTTTCGTGTTTGCGGGCAATTTCGGCAACGACGTGATCGAGAATTTCGCCACCAGTGCCTTTAACGCGGTGCATGATCTGATCGTGTTTGCCTCGGGCAGCGAGGTGAGCAACTTCAACGGCTTCATCGCCGCATCCACCCAGGTGGGCTCAAATGTCGTTTATGATCTGGGCGATGACGGGGTGAACATGATCACCATCAACAACACCAACCTGAACAACATGACAGCAGCGGATTTCGATTTCCTGTGATCGCACACCCGACCGAAGGCTATGTGTTCATCGTGACCTATGGGCGGTCGGGATCGACCCTGATTCAGGCTCTGCTGAACCGCATTCCCGGCTATCAGATTCGGGGCGAGAACAACAATGCGTTGGCGCATCTTGTGCGGGCCTGGCTGGCTATATCAAACGCCAAACCGATGGTGGGGTTGCGTCGCCTTGGCACGGCATCGCCGCCCGATCACCCCTGGTATGGTGCCGAACGGGTGTGTCCCGATGTTTTGGGGCGACATCTGGCCGAAACCTTTGTGTGCAGCATTTTGCAGCCTGACCCGGGCGTTCGCGTGTCGGGGTTCAAGGAAATTCGCTTTCACGATCATCCAAAGCTTTTCCCGCACTATATGCGGTTCATCCGATCGTTTTTTCCCAACAGCCGGTTTGTGTTCAACACCCGAAGCCATGCGGCCGTTGCCCAATCAGGTTGGTGGAAAACTGTCGATCCGGCGGTGGTGTTCGCCGAACTGAAAACGGCCGAGCGGCTGTTTTCAACCTATGCGAAAAATCACCCCAGCCACAGCATCACCCTGCATTACGACGATTATGCCACTGCCCCTGACGCTCTGGCGCCCCTGTACGACTTTCTGGGTGAAGAAATGGACATGGACCGTGTGAAACAGGTCTTTGCCACCCGGCTGAATCACGCCCGCATCCCCGGCGACGGCTGATCCGGGGACACAGATTTTGATGGCGCCGAAAATTGGCAGCCCCAGAACAGTGTTGACGGGATGTTCCGCCTAAAATCGCGCTGCAAGCTTTGCCACGCCCTCTGGCAGGTAGGGCCAGGCTGGATCGTTGCCTGTGGCAATCGCCGTGCGGCAGGCGGCCTGCATGTCGGCCACCCAGCCTTGGCCCGCGCAAAAAACCCGCATTTCGACCCGGTTCAGGGCGCCGACCAGCACGGCGCCCTGGATGTTCAGCAGGGTGCGTTCGTCCAGCACAGCGATGATGCGGTTGGCACATGCTGTCTTCAGCGCGGCCGCCCGCGCGGCGGCGACGGCGGCGGCTTTTTGCTCGGGGGTGATCGTCTGGCTGAAATCAATGGTCATTGGCGATCTCCTGATCGTGGGGGGGCAGGATGACCGGACCATCGCCGGTCAGCGTCATGGGCGCGGGAAACCGGGTGTCGTCTGGCGCGTCGGCCCCGTGGGGCAGGATCAGTGGCACGCTCAGAATCCCGTCTGTCCGGGTCACGTCACCCGCGATCCAATCACTGTCGATGGATTGGCGGGGCAGCGTGGCGCCGTCGGGCAGAGGCGTGAAATCGAACACCACGCCGTTGATCGTCAGGATGTCCGCCGTTCGGCTCAGGGTCAGGCGCATGTCACGGCGCACGGGGGAAAAGTTGATATGCATTGTGTTCCTCCTAGAACCAGCGACCGAAGGCAATGAGGTGCGCAAACGCGGTGGTTTGCGCACCCGCAGCGTTGAAGGTGTAAACGTCGATGCTTGTCGTCGTGTTGTTGGCGACCGTCACTGTCGCCATCGAGAGGCCGGCGGTGATGGTCGCGGCAACGCGTGGACTGGCCGCAAAATTTGCTGGCCATGTGCGGGTGAACGGGCCGGATGCAAGCCCCTGTATAGGGGTTGCACAAATCTGCGTGCCATCGGCGAAGCGCACATATTCACCGTTGGCATTGTTGCCCCGTTCGATCACCGCGCCGGTGGGGGTGCCGGCGGTTTGTGTCACGGTGCCCAGGATGTTGCGGTTGTGAAACACTTTGCGCCAGCCATCGGAATCGACGCTGTTAGATGACCCGTTGCCGCGAAAGAACAGGCTTGGCGCCGTGCCCGATTTGCCGATTGCCAGTTGCGCCGAGGCCCGGTTGTATCCGGGTATTTGCAGGACCGAGGTGAAAGGGCCGGGGGCATGGGCCGGGGTGGCGCCACGCCAGGAATAAAACCCGCCCGGTGCGCCGAACAGGTCATCAACATCGTCGGTGTCGTTCATGTTGGTGTTGTCCGTCTGACCCAGACCAAAGGCCCCCACCGCCATCAACCGTCCCGGGGTGGCATCCTGCACGCCGCTCTGCACCGCCGCTCCGCTGGCCAGGCCGCTGGCGCGGTCGATCTTCAGAGCGTGGGTAAATGTGCCACCATCGGCGCTGACCTTGATCGAAAAATCGTCGTTGCCGGCAAGGCCCAGTTCTGCCCGACCAGAAAAGCTGTTTTGAAACAACAGGCTGGCCGTGTCCGCCATACCGGCCTTGTTGATTTTCATCTGGTGGCCGGCGCCATCGTGGTTGAACAGGGTGGCGGGCGATTGCACCGCCAGGCGGTTGGTGCCATCGGCGGTCGTGCCAACCCCCAGACCGGCCAGATTGTTCAGATCGCCGATGTCGGGCATTTGCCAGGCGGTGCCGTTCCAGATGCGCAGCGTGCCGCTGTCCAGCCCAAAGGCGATCCAGCCGGTTTGCAACGGCACGAACATCCAGGCGCTGTTGATCCAGGCGGCCAGGCTGAGGCCCTGACCGGCCCAGGCCGCCGTCGGTGTGGCGCCCAGGGCATGGATTTCACCGTCGACGGGAACGGCAGGCGGTGTCAGCGCGTCAAACCCGCGTACCCGCAGTTGCACCAATATGTCCAGGCGTTGCAGGGCTTCGTTGTGAGTGACATGTTTTTGTGCCTGGCCTGCCTGGATATAAGGCAACGCAAGCAGGGGTGAGGTGTCTGACATGGGAATTCCTGACCTTGATCCATCGGGGGCAGGGTAGGGGCTCAAACACTAAATCTTTAATGCCAGACCGTCCGCCATGACACCGCCTGCGCAACGGGGCATCATCGCCGCAGCCGTTGGGAAGGCGGTGTTTTGGGCTTGTTTTCACTGCTTGATCGGGGGATGACCCAAGGCATACCTGTCACGAAACATTGGAGTTGGCCGATGAAGATCGCAGTTGCCGGAATAGGGTATGTCGGGTTGTCGAATGCTGTTCTTCTGGCCCAGCACAACGATGTTGTTGCCCTTGATCTGGTGGCCGAACGGGTCAGCATGATCAATAGTCGCAAAAGCCCGATCATCGACCCCGAGATCGAACAATATCTGGCGGAAAAGCCGCTGCGCCTGCGGGCCACCACGGACAAGGCCGATGCCTATGGCGGGGCGGATTATGTCATCGTTTCAACGCCGACGAATTACGACAGCGCCACCAACCATTTCGACACCAGTTCGGTCGAGGCGGTGATTGCCGATGTCCACGCCATTCAGCCCACCGCGACGATCATCATCAAATCGACGATACCGGTCGGATTCACCATGGACATCCGCGCCCGCACCGGGCGTGACAACATTCTTTTCTCGCCGGAATTTCTGCGCGAAGGCCGTGCCCTGCATGACAACCTGTATCCGTCGCGTATTGTGGTCGGCGAACAATCGGACCGGGCCCGGGTGTTTGCCGGTCTGTTGCAACAAGGCGCGATCGTCGGTGATGTGCCGGTGTTGTTCACCAACCCGTCCGAGGCCGAGGCGATAAAGCTGTTTTCAAACACTTATCTCGCCATGCGGGTGGCTTATTTCAACGAACTCGATACCTATGCCCAGGTGCATGGCATGGAATCGCGCCAGATCATCGAAGGGGTGGGGTTGGACCCGCGGATCGGATCGCATTACAACAATCCCTCCTTTGGGTATGGTGGATATTGCCTGCCCAAGGACACGAAACAACTGTTGGCCAATTACACCGAGGTGCCGCAGAACCTGATCCGTGCCATTGTCGACGCAAACCGCACCCGCAAGGATTTCATCGCCGATCAGATCGTCGCCCGCGCCCCGCGAACCGTGGGCATCTTTCGGCTGACCATGAAGGCCGGGTCGGACAATTTCCGCCAAAGCTCGATCCAGGGTATCATGAAGCGGATCAAGGCCAAGGGCATCGAAGTGATCGTTTATGAACCTGCGCTGGAGGACGAGGCTTTCTTTGCCTCGCCGGTGGTGCGGGATCTGGCGGATTTCAAGGCGCGCAGCGATGTCATCGTGGCCAACCGCGTGACCGACGACCTGAACGATTGTACGACCAAGGTGTTCACCCGTGATCTGTTCGGTGGCGACTGATCGCACAAACCAGAGGCCGGAATGAGCCGGCCTGGCCCCGGGCGCCCGTTGGTGTCGGTGATCATGCCGGTGTACAACGCCGCACCGGTTCTGGCGCGGGCGGTGGATTCGGTTCTGGCCCAAACCCTGGACGATTGGGAACTGATCCTGGTTGACGACGCATCGACCGACGCATCGCGCGCTGCGATCAAAACCGTCACCCGGCGCGATCCGCGTATTTCGGCCCTGTTTCACCCGCATAACACCGGGGCGGCGGCGGCCCGCAACACTGGCATCGCCCAGGCGCGCGGGCGCTATATCGCCTTTCTGGATGCCGATGATGAATGGCTGGCGGACAAGCTGAACCGCCAGATCACCCTGATGGCCGAGTGCAACGTCGCCCTGGGATATACCGGGTTCTGGCGGGTGAACGGCGCCGCGCGCCGCCGTGTCCGGGTGCCCGCCACGGTCACCCGCGACATCCTGCTGCGTGGCAATGTGATTGGCTGTCTGACCGCCGTCTATGACCGCGACATCCTGGGCACCGTGGCGATGCCGGATTTGCCGCTGTCCCATGATTACGCGCTGTGGCTGGATCTGCTGGCGCGGATCGACCATGCGGTCGGGCTGGATGAACCGATGGCGGTGTATCACCGCAGCTCCACATCCCTGTCGGGCAGCCGGTTCCGGTCATTGGCCGGCACCTGGCAAGTCTATCGTCAGCATCTGGGTCTGCCGCGCTGGCAGGCGGCGCGCAACCTGACACATCACATCCTTCAGCGGGCCCGCCAGGAAGGCTGATCAGCGGCAGTCTTTGCCCAGGATCGTCCTGAATTCTGCCAACAGCCCTTCTGCCAGCCGGTCAAGGGCGGTGGGAACGGTGGCCGGATCGGTAAAAACCGTGGCCAGCCGTTCCTGTGTGGCGGCATAGGCATCGGCCTGGCTTTGGCCGATCGGCTGGAGGGCGTTGAACGCCGGCGCCTTGGGGCGCGGTTCAAAAAGGTTCAGCCACCCGCCCGCCCCGATATACCCGAACACCGCGTGATCGGGGGCTGCAAAATACAGCGGTATCGCCCCCAAAGCGAAGGCATCGAATATCTTTTCTGACACATAATGCATCTGATGGGTGTTTTCGAACGCCCCCACATAACGGCAACGCAGATCGAGATGTGCCAGCTTTTCGGCGTGCCAGTCGGTCAGATCCTGCCGGGGGGGGGTATCGCTCCAACCTTTGCCGATGCGCAAGATCCGGCTGCCGGTGCAGGTGCGTGTGACATCGCTGCGATAGACTGAAAGCCCTCGGGTGTTTTGGTCTGGCCAGGCGGGGGCGTGGCGGGGCAGGGTGCGTTTCTCACCGACAAAGGCGGCGTCGATTTCGGCAGTGCGGAACTGTCGAACCCAATCGGCGGCGCTGCGTCCGGCATTGCGCGCGAACCGGGGGCGCAGGTTGGCGATATACCGTGGATCGGTCAGCAGGAAATACGGCACGCCCGGCGTACGCCACAAAGGCGAGGTGAAATGGTTGACAACGGTATGGGGCACAGGGCCATAGGGGGTGTCAAACACCCGGTGACGGGAAAACGGATCGGGCGACCAGCAAGTATCCCAAAACGGTTCTTCAGACAGCAGAACGATGCGCAATCCGGGCTGTGCCGCCAGCATTTTCCACAGTCGGGTGCCAAACAGCTCCAGATCCTTGTGGTGACTGATCGTCACGATATCGGCGTCGCGCACATCGTCCACCAGGGCGATCCTGCCCTGAACCAGGTCAAGGACCGGCCCATAAGCCAGGGGTTGGCGGTTATAGAACGCACCATATGGCAAAACCCGGATCATGCTGGCGCAACAGGATTACCGTCCGCCAGGACGATGCCATAGCGGCGCAGGTCATCGCCCGCCTGAGCGATCTGGCGCTGTGCCTGTTGCAGGGCCCGGTCATCGCCCTGAAGCGCCGCCAGTTTGCCCTCACTGACCGCGCGTTGCCACTTTGCCAGTGCCAATTCCTGGGCATAGCGGTGAATCACCTGGGCGATCTGACCGGGAAACACACAGGGCGCTTCGATCAGGTGCAGATTGCCCTCGGGGGTATAGCGTGACCAATCGGGCGTCAGATCCTCATGGGTGATGTCGCTGCGTCGAACGGCCAGTGCGGCATTGGCGGCATCGAACCGGCGTTGCACATCCTGGGCCAGGGCGCGACCGGGCTGAACCGGCTCGATCTCGGTCATGGTGTCGAGGAAATAATTCATCTGCGGCAGTCCGGCATCGCTCAGGCCCCGGTTCACCGTATTGGCCAGGGCCATGGCGCGCCAGTCCAGGGTGACATCGCCATCGGTGCCATCGGGCAGGGGCATGTCCGCCACCGCGTCGGTCAGACCCAGATCGCGGATCAAAACCGCCGTCATGTCAGGGTCGCGCCGGAACGGCACCAGCCGGATCGCCCCGGCGCCAAACACCTTTTCCCAGATCTGTACAAAGCGGTCATAGCCATAGAAGAAATTGTTCGGCCCAATCCCGGGGCGGGTGAATTCGGCCTGTGTCACCTGTTTCCCGTCCCGGGCCAGCTGTGACGCATTGGACATCATCAGATCAACCTGTGGGCGCAGGTGCAGATACACCGTGATTTCGTCAAACAATGGTGTCAATAAATCCCGAAGCCGCCCGGCAGTTTGCGGGCTGGTGATCCGGCTGAAGATCTGTTCGTTCGACATCACGAAAACCCGGGCATCGCCATTGGCGGCCACTTCGGCAGCGATACCATCGGCCAGTTTGCGGCGGAACGCCTCGTGGGTTTCGGGCGATGTGATGCCAAACTGGCGCAGGCTTTTGTCAGCCGGATCGTGGTCGCGGGCAAAAAGCATCAGATCGCGGTGGTTTTCGGCCCCCGGTGCCCGGGCATAGCGAACCCCCCGGGCCGTCAACCCATCGCGGTGGGTGGCAAACCAGCGTTGCAGGGCTTTCGTGTCGGTGCGCGGGGTGCCGATATGAAGTATCAGTTTCATCTGCTCTGTTCCTCTGTGGTCCCGGCGCCTCGGATCTCTGACAGGGCCTGCAAGGCCCGGAATTCGGCGATATGGCGCAGGCTGTCAATCCGCAGCCCCTGTTGCGCCTGTTTCGCCTCGGATTGTGCGATGCGATCCAACAGGCGCCGTTCCGTCGCGCGCAGATCCCGGCGCATCTGTGCCTGTTCCCACACCGCCACGACACCGGCAACATCACCGCGGCGCAACGCCGTGGCAATGCCGCCAACGGCGCCGGCGGCGAAAGTTCCGATCGCCCGGTCCCAGACCGCATCGGCACAGCCCGCCAGAACCGCCGCCGCACGGCTGGCATAGGGCCAGAAGGCCACGGGCGACAACCGCGCCAGATGCCAGGACATGTTGTTCAACAGCCAACTCAGGGCATCGCCCTGCAACGCGGTGTCATCTGCGGGCAGACGATTGCGGATCGTTTCGTAATGGTGGAAAAAGGCCATCAATTCAAGACCGGTCGATGTCATGGTTTGGCCCGGTCGGTTGACCCGATGCTGGCACAGCACGCGGTTTTCAAACAGAATGCCCCCGGCCGCCTGACAGACCTGCCAGTGAAACGGATTGTCCTCGAAGAACATGTCGCCCTCGGGAAACCGGATGCCATGGGTTTTCAGAAAATCCCGGCGATAGAATTTGCGCCATGGCACCGCGATCATGCTGCGCGCGGCCTGGCGCAAGGCGGCAATACCAGCGTCTTCGCCCGGCAGGCCATGCCACCGCCCGCCATCAGCGGGGGCGCGGGATGTGCCGGTGGTTTCGTCAAATTCCATGTAATTGGCGATCAGAATGTCGGGCGCCGCAGCCTCGAAGCGGTTGCGGCAGGCGCGAAACCCCTCGGGCACCAGCCAGTCGTCACCATCTATAAAGAAAATCGCATCGCCCCGCGCCGCATCCATGCCGATATTGGCGGGAATGCCCACCCCGCCCATGGTATTGGCCCCCAGCAGGATTTGCCGACAGCTGACATTCTTGCCAAACCCGCCCGCCGTCAGCATCCGTTCGACACGGGCATCGGTGCCATCGGTCGATCCGTCATCCACCACGATGATCTCATCCCCCGGCCGGGTGCAATGGCGCAGCGAATCAAGACAGGCCCCGATATATCCGTCGATGTTATAGGTGGTGACGATAAAGGAATGTTTCATCGCCCGGTGCCCTTCATCAGCCGCAGAAACCGATCGGCCAAGGCGGGGTTTTGCAGCGCCAGCAGGGCAAACAGCGGTTCGGGCACCCGGTCACGGACGAAATCGCGCGCAAGGCCGGCAAATTCGGCCTGCAGCCCGGGTTCAAGACCTGTCGAAATCCAGGCAAACAGCCGGGCGCAGAATTCGTTGAACGGTTCGGCGTAATCGGTCAGGCGCGGGTTGCGCAACAGTTCTGCCTGGATGTGGTCGAGGGCCTGAAACACCTCGAACCGGTCCTTGTCATTGCGGTTGGTCAGACGGGTGCCGGATTCGATGACGAAATGTTCACAACACAAAAGGCTGCTGGCCAGAATGCGCCGCGCCCGCAGAAAGCTCATCCAATGCAGTTCGATGTCGTTGTGCACCGGAATTTCGGTGCAGCGAATGGCGTTTTCGCGCAGAAAGGCGGTGCGATAAATCTTGTTCCAGGGATAGGCGTCGATCCGGCTGAACCGGATCATGTCTTCCCGCTCAAGCGGCCGGGGGGCCGTGCCGATCTGGGCCGCGGTCCAGATCCGGTCATCTGCGGGCAATGGTCCAAGGCCGCCATGGGCGCGGGTGCGGCTGTCGACATGGCAAAACAGGCAGAAATCGAACGGCGTTTCCTCTGGTTCCATCTGTGACACCAGATCGCCAAAGGGTGGCAGAAACAAATCGTCGGAATCAAAGAACAGAACATGGGATCCGGTCACCTTGTCCAGGGCCCGGTTGCGGGCATGGCCCGCACCCATCTGTGTGGTGCCCCGCAGCCAGACCAGGCGCGGATCAATCGCCACCGCCGGGAGCAGGCCCGGCATGTCAGGGCCACAGGGCCGCTGCGAGGCGTCGTCATACACGATGATCTCGGTGAAACAGGTCATGTCGCAGACCTGGCTCAGCAACCGCACAAGGCCCTCGGGATCATTCCAGACCGGAATGACAAGAGACATCCTCATACGATGAAGATCCGCAGATCCTTGAGCACGATCTGGCTGTTCTCGGGGCGGAACAACAAGACAAGTTCGCGCCACGGTGCCTTGAGCGGCAGGGTGGAATCGGCTTCGATCTGGATCGCGTCCAAATGGGTGCTGGGCGCGGCATAAGCCACCGTGGTCTTGCGAAAGTTATGGTCGATGAAGCCGCCTTCACGCCCCGACCGCAGGCTGAGTTGAAAGGTGGTCGCCTGGGGGCTGGAGGATTTGCACACCACTCCGACCACCTGCCGGTCGGTCAGGTCCACCGGCCCCAGCTTGACATGCAGCGCCACCCAGCGGCTTTTGCCATCAATGGCAAAATCAATGTTCAAAAGGGACTGAACGGCGCTGTGAAACCGGCCGCTGGTTTTGCTGTCCGGATCGACCGAAAAGAACACCCCGGGCAGAACCCGGGTTTCGCCAGGTTTTATGGGGCCGTCAAAGCTGCCGGCCCGCAGCAGCCCCAACAGGTGATTGGCCGAGGCTTCGGGGCCAAGGTCAAGGTTGTTCTGTGCCGGCGCACTGGGGGCCGGTGGCTTGGGTTGATCTGGCATGGTCATCCCTCCTTGGGGGCGGCGGCGGGTTTGTGCACCATCAATCGCGCGCTGCGCAACGGTTTGGTCACTTTCCAGGATGTCGAATTCAAGAACCGTTCGCGTTCTGCGGCAAGATCTTCGGCCTGTTGGCGGGCGGCAGCCAATGCGCCCTGCAGGGTGGCCAATTCGGCATCGGCGCTGGCCTGTCTTTGCTCTTGTGTGCGCTGTTGCTGGGCGATCGTTTCAAGAAGTGCGGCGGTTTCACCGCTGATCCGGGCGATCTGTTGCTGGGCCGCGCTAAGTTGTTCGGTGTTGTTCATGCGCCGGGCCAGATGTGCCCGGGTCTGTTGCAATTCCTGTTCGATGGCGGCGCGGGCCTCGGACTCTTGGCGCAGCTGTGCAAGGGCGCGGGACAGGGCCAGATCCGCCTCGACAGACGATGATCCGGATATCGCATCTGGCGATTGCTGAGGTGCGGTGACAGCAGGCTGTGCAAGGGTCTCGTCAAGCTGGGTCTGCAACTGTTCGATTTGGACCAGCAAAATCGCCTGTTTTTCGTCATCGGCCGGGGGCACCGCGCGGGCCGTTTTCAGATCGGCCTGCAAGGCGGCGATCCTGCGGGCCTGTTCGTCCTGCGCGGCCTGTGCCGTGGTGGTTTCAGCCTCGCGGGTGGTGGCAAG